>Ga0247724_1000036_pt1 | contig 43459 bp, 78 predicted proteins | sample OKSTACKMC2E_FD_182776 | JGI IMG/M metagenome (GOLD analysis project Ga0247724, IMG submission 182776) | Subsurface sediment microbial communities from gas well in Oklahoma, United States - OK STACK MC-2-E | ecosystem: Environmental > Terrestrial > Deep subsurface > Rock core/Sediment | place... | reverse complement strand
CCAGTTAATCTATCTGAATTGAAGCAGTGGATACAAAATCTAAGAAGGCTTGGATTTAATATAGGATTAGTTACATTTGACCGTTGGCAATCGTTTGATATTCAAAATGAATTGCAGGCGGTAGGCATGAGAACAGAAACAGTATCAGTAGCAAAGAAGCACTATGAGGACATGGCCATGCTTGTGTATGAAGAACGACTCGCTATGCCTGCTATAGAACTTTTGTTTGAAGAATTAACTGAACTTAAGATTATGAAAAATGATAAGGTTGACCACCCCCGTAAAAAATCTAAGGACTTGGCAGATGCTGTGTGTGGTTCTATTTTTGGTGCAATATCCCATACCCCACGAGATCAAAACCTTGAAGTAGAAGTTCATACTTTTAAGGATAGGCCTAAACGAGTTGACACGCTCCCTGAGAACGTGATACAATATAAACCTAGTCAAATAGAAGACATAAAAGACTATTTGGATAGACTTAAAACAATATAAGAAATGAATATAAAAGGAGAAAAATGAATTCATTGAAGAAAATCGCTCTAGCCGTGGTTGCAGCCATGACTATGGGCACACTTGTCGCAACACCTGCAAGTGCTGCTGTCATGACAGTTGCTGTAGATTTGAACTCAGTTGCTAATACAACTGCTTCATCTTCTGCAACACCTGCTGCGCTACCAGTACCAGCCGATAACACTATCGATGCTACTGACGCACTACGTTTTGTTGCAACAGTTGATACGGGAACAGCCGTAACTGTAACTGCAACAAACGCAACTATCGTAACAGCACTACATACAGTTGCTGCACCAGTATCAGCAAGTTCTGGATCATCCAGCATTACAATTGCTACTGGCACAGGTACAACCGCAACGTTCTATGTATATACTAAAACGACTGCCGTTGGTACCGTTGTTGTTACCAATCAAGGAACAACTCTAACATATTATGTACAAGGTACTGCAGGTTTAATTAATAACCTTACAGTTTCTGCTCCAGCAAATGGTGCTGCAGGAACTAAGCAGGACATTGTTGTAACTGCAACAGACGTATTTGGAAACAAGATTTCTGGTAAGTCTCTAACCGCTACAGTATTTGCTGGTCTTGGAACACTTGATTCCGCAACAGCGACAACTGGTGCAACACTATCTGACTTCGGTCAGGCAAAGTTTAAGTTGACACTTCCAACAACTGGAACTCGTTCACTCGTAACATTTGCTCCAACTACAGCAGGAGAGGCTACTTCTGCAGATGTAACTGGTCTAACAGCACGTACACTATCTCCATTTGCTGAGATTGCAGTTCGTGATCTTTTGACAGAGTTGGCTTCTGCAAATGCTGCACTTGCTGCAGAAAAGGCTGCTCGTGAGGCTGATAAGGTTGCTGCTGCTAAGGCTGCTTCTGATGCAAAGTTGCTTGCTGATACAGAAGTTCTTTCTCTCAAGTCAGAGATTGTAACTCTTAAGGCTGATGCAGTAACCGCTAAGGTCGCTGCAGATAAGGCTCTTGCTGATGCTCTTGCTGCTGCTAAGGTTGCTTCCGATGCAGAACTTGCAAAGGTAAAGGCTGATAATGATGCCTCTATGGCAGCATTGAAGAAGGCATTTAATTCTCTTGCTCGTAAGTGGAACAAGAAGAATCCAAAGGCTAAGGTAGCACTTATTAAGTAATTAACTTAAATAGTGTTAATATAGGGGGAGAGGGGAAACCTTCTCCCTCTAACTATTTAAGGAAGTGATTTAATTGGTAAACCCAGTTCCAGGTAAGAAAATTACCTCAAAATATCGTATTCCAGGAAAGCATTGGTCTTGTGGATATCATACTGGAGTAGATTATGCAGCACCTACGGGTACAGAGGTTGTTGCTTGTAAAAGCGGTAAAGTATTAGAAGCAAAAAACGGAGTATCGTTTGGACCTTCATATGGACTAGCAGTAATAATCGATCATGGAGATGGTATGAAAGCAGTATATGCACATCTATCAAAGATTGATGTAAAGGCTGGAGACAGAGTGCGATCAGGAGATAAGATAGGTGAAGTTGGTTCAACTGGCAATAGTACAGGACCACATTTACATCTTGAAGTAAGAATATCTCCTTGGAAGTATGCAAATAAAGATATTGATCCAAGCATTATCATAAACCATAAGCCACAAAAACTAAAATAATGTTATAATGTCTTTGTATGGAAACATGCATTGGAGAAAGGAAATTAAACATAACTTATTTAGAATAATTCTTTCAGTTATATTTGCGCTAGGGTGGACATTTTCAACGGCATCTCAAGCAGATTCTGACTCATTAATACAAGCGTATGAAGATATTCAACAACTACAATCAGATATCAATAAATTAAATGACAAGGCAAAAACTCAAGAATTATTAGATATAGCAATAGATAAGTATAACTATGCAGTACAGTCAAAATATAACTTAGAAGAATCTGAACAAGAATATAATACGGCGGTAGAGCAGGAGTCCTTGGCATTAGAGGCTAAAACTCTTGCTCTATCTGCTGTAGATGGTCAAACAGTTACTGTGGCTACCGCATTAGAAGATAAGGATCAAGCATTACAAGATAAAAATAATGCACAGGATCAACTTGATATTGCCAATATAAATCTTCAGACGACACAATTGACAATTCAAAACTCAGGAAATCAAGGATGGCAATTTACAGCCTATACCCTTAACAGAAGTGGTGATTTTGCTTATGCTGGAACAGCATATTGTTCTGGTGTAATAACACAGGCATATCAAGGTATGCCAGTATGTGGCAGGTATGAAAACTTATTTGTGGTTTATTCTGGAAAAATAACAGCACCTGAAGGTGTTAACTTGGTTTCTTTTGCAGGGTATACGGATGATGGATTTAGAATGTATGTAGATGGTCAATTGGTTATTGATCAGTGGGTAGATCAAGGATCAACATGGAGTCCATATTATTATCATACCTTTACAGCCGAAGATAGGGTTATAGATGTAGTATTTCATTATTTTAATGGTGGGGGTCCAGGTGTATTTCATGTAGGATGGGGGCATAGTGGTATCTGGACTGGAGTAGCCTCAAGTGCAATGTCTTATGGACAAGGAGCAACACAGGCACAGATAGACGCATACAATCAGGCTGTATCAGATCAAGCCCAGGCACAACAAGACTATAACTCTATGGCTGAGATTTATAATAATAAACTATCTTATTACAATGAACAGAACTCTATATTATTAGCATACCAACAAACTCTTTCTGAGGCAGAAGCAAACCTAACACAGGCTCAAGAAAGCCTAACACTTGCATTAGAAAACCTTACACAAGATCAAAATGAATATGAGGTTTCAATACCAGACATGCAGCAAGCAATACTAAATGCTCAAACTGAGTATAACAAACAATGGCAATTTGAAGAAAATCAAAGGGTGGCTGCAGCAATTGCACAGGCTATAGCAAACCAGCCACAACCAATGCCAGAGCCAGAACCAATCCCCACGCCAGAAGAAAGTACACAGCCAACTCCAGAGCCAACCCCAGAGACAGAGCCAGAACCTTCCATAGAGCCTTCACCAGAGCCTACCCCAAATCCTGAGCCATCGCCTGAGCAAACAGAACCAGATTTCCCCAATCCTCAGCCAACCGATCAAACAGATGATGAATCATCCGTAACTCCAGACCCTGAGCCTGAGATATCTCCAGAGCCTCAGCCAGAGCCAACACCTCAGCAAACGGATATAGATCCTCTTCCCACTCCAAGTCCTCAACCAGAGAAATCTCCCGTAGCACCTTCTCCAAAACCATCACCACCTAATAATACCACCATTGACTTAACTAGCGTTATTGCTAACCTAACTAGCAAAGATAATATTATTGTTAAATTAACACCAGAACAAATGTCTGCTGTTGGTCAATCTTTGACTACCCTGGCTCCAGAGGCTAAGGTTGAACTAGCACAAGATCTTGGAGTAAAGACAAATGAGATAGCAATACTTGCAGAAGAAGCACAAGATAATCCTGCAGTCGCTGCTGCCATCGTAACATTTGCTGAAAAGGCAGAGGAAAACGCTGATGCTCCTATGCCATATACAATTGCAGACGCTATTACTGAGGCTGCTGCTGAGTTATTTTTAGAGGATCCCTTGGCGGTATTTAATAATATAGATTTAGAAGAATTATCTGACCCTACTCAATGGGGCAAAGATATGACAGATGATCAGAGAGAAAAGGCACAAGAGGTAATTGTTCCAGTTATTCTTGTTTCTAATATAATTTCTTCTGTGGCTTCTGCGTTAACAAGGAGGGTATAATACGATCATGACAAAACTTAAGACTATTTTATCTAAAATAAAAGTGGTCAATGCTTTAAGGAAGGCTATAGAATGGCTTTTAAAGGGCGTAAAAGGGCTTCTGAGGTGGTTTGGTAAGGCCATTAAGGAGAGCATCGCACAGGTGTGGACATTGCTTGGATTCTTCATTGCATGGCTTACCCTAACTGGTACTGCCCAACAAATTGTGGGTATAGCAACAGTAGCAGCCACAGTATTATGGCTTATAACAATACCGCTTAGAGAGGAAAAAGAATAGTATAATGTCAATAATGAAGACCATAGCATCTATATTTTCTGCCCTTCTATTGGTTATTGGATTAACCGCATGTGGTGTTTTTGAAGGCAAGTATAGGTATGAATGCCAAGACCCAGAAAATTGGGGCACCCCTGGATGTACAAAACCACTATGTACAAGTTACTGCACAGAAGATCTGCTTGGATATGATCCAACCGAAGGTAAAGAAGAAATATCAGAAATGCCAGAAATGTTAGATGAACCACAAGAAGAAACAACTTCTGATATAATTGAAGAACCAAAGAGTGCGCCAGCACCAGAGAATGTAGATGAGATTAACCAAATGGTTGATGACTTATCGAAAGGAAACTAAGTGAGTACAAAAGTTAGATATACACCAGCAGAATTAGATTCAAGGCTAAAGTTTATATTGGCAATTATGTTGGGAGCAATGGTTTTTTTGATTGTTGCAGGTAACTTGTACGCATTAATTTTTGTTGAGCAGCCTATTGGGGCACAAGCAGAGAACGATAAAATGTTTTTTAATCTTTTAAATTCTATTGCTACTTTTATTACTGGTACTCTTGCAGGCATATTAATTGGTAAAACTAATTCTGGATCGTCAGAAGAAACATCTGTAGCAATTTCTGAAGATGTAGTTGAAGAGCAAATATCTGAAGGAAAGCCTGAAGGTGAGATGCCAGAAGAAACTGAAATTGATGAAGATTGGGATAAAGACTAATGGCAGAACTTGGTACAGCAGCCAAACTTATTGAGGTTGCTAAAGGCGAATTAGGAACTATTGAAGGCCCCAAAGATAACGAAACAAAATATGGAAAGTTTATGAAGGCCAACTTTCAGCCATGGTGTGGTTCATTTGTTAACTGGTGTGCTGTTCAGGCTGAAGTTAAGATTCCTAATACAGTATATACTCCATCAGGCGCAGCAGCATTTAAGAAGGCTGGTCGTTGGTATGACGCACAAGTTTGTGATCCAGAACCAGGCGATATAGCCTATTTTGATTTTCCAGCAGATGGTGTTGATAGAATTTCTCATGTTGGAATTGTAATCAAAGATAATGAAGATGGAACTGTTTGGTGTATTGAAGGAAATACCACTAACCGTAAAGGCGGAAGCCAGCGTAATGGCGGAGAAGTTTGTAAACAACTTCGTGCCTATAAGAAAAATAAAAAGGGCGTAATGATTTCTATTGTTGGATTTGGTCGTCCTAAATTTAAAAATGAATCTAAGAATAAAGTTAAAGAAACCCCTGTTTCAGAAAACAAAATATGTCCAACATGTGGACAAAATATGCCCAAAAAGTTGACAGGCGGAGGCGGAACTGGTACACTAATTCAATAGCATAGAAAGGCTTTGAATGACTTGCATTGCGGTAGTTCGTGATAAAGTAAATAATAAAATTTGGATGGCTGGAGATCGTGGTGTCTCTGATGATAATACGATTAATGTTTGTTCTAGTCCAAAGATATGGAAAAAAGAAGGATACCTTTTTGGCTATGCTGGCTCAATGGACGGGGACAGAATAAAGCACTTATTCGTACCCCCACAACCAGAACCTAGAGTAAACATAGATAAGTTTATGTATAGTAAATTTCTTAAAGCCCTTAGAACATTTTACGAAAATTGGTGGGTAGATACTTCCACATCGTCAGATTTTGGAATGATTATATGCATTAAAGGAAAAATATACGAGCACAATGCTGGAGACATGTCTTTGACTCAATATGAACAAGACTATTTAGCAATGGGTTCTGGCGGAGATTTGGCTTTAGGATCTTTATACTCTACACAAAAACAAAAAGATTCTAGAAAAAGGGCGGTACTTGCTGTAAATGCTGCAATAAATCATTCAACAACCTGTAAGGGTCCTATTGACATATTAAGTATTTAGGTATATACTAAATATATGAGAGACATTCGTAAAGCCTTTATTGTAACCTTTTCAATATTTTTGCTATATATCTATACACCACAATCACTTGCCAATGATAATATCAATTACTCTTTTACAAAAAAGCCTTGTTCTAAAAATAAACTAAATACAATAGTAAAAAATAAAATATGCCTAAAGAATGGAAAGGTTTATAGATGGGCTGTATTAGATAATAAACAATCCGTTTCTGAGACTAATTCAGTTGATAATATGTCTCCAAAACATTATTACGATACTAATTTTTTAAATTATAACGAGTGCAATGTTAACTTTCCTTATTGGGAAAATAGAGATGGTAGATTTAATTCTTCTTATAAAATTAAAGTTATACCATTTCAAACAGAGGACTATAAATCTTCTAAATCCCCTAAAGAAGAATGGGGTGAATTTTTTACATATTTTCACCAGACATTAAAAAACCTTTCAGATGTTAAAACAAATCATGTTATTGATATTGAAAATAAATATATTGATTTACCAATTAATCTAAAATCATTGGATCTAGGCTCAAAGTATGACCATGGAGACATTAGCGTAAGGCCTCGTACTACTAAACTATTTAGCCTTGCTGTACAAAAATTAGATCCCGATATTGATTTTTCTAAATATGATGCCATTTGGCTGGTTCCACCAATATCTGTACCGACAACAGTTTTATCTAATTTTATTATTGAGGGGCCAGTTTTAACACAGGGAAAAAGATTTATGGTTGGTCTTTATTTAGGTTCAAGGCCTAATGATTTTTTTGATAAGGGAATAGATAATAAAAGTTTGCCACTAATAGTTCATGAATGGCTGGTTCATGTTACCAGTAGTTTAGATGATACATATGGAGATATGCATTATTATAATGGCGTCGGCAATTATGGGACAGGGCTATGGTCAAATACTTCTAACTTTTCAGTAGATTTTTTAGGTTATAATAAATGGCAACTTGGAATGTTAAGCAACTCACAAATAAGTTGTGTGGACAAAAATAAAACTTATTTTGTTTGGTTAAACCCACTACAGTCGACGAACACATCAAATAAATTGGGAATAATAAAAGTTGACAAATATGTTGCAATTACTATTCAATCTATGAGATCTTTAGGTTACAATTATAAGTTGCCAATAAACCAAAATGGTGTTCTTGTTTCTGAAATTAATACAGAAAAAATGTATGATAATAATGTTCATGGAGATGGACAATATGTTATATGCCCGAACAGAGGCAATGAAGCAAAAATTCATGGTGGTTGCAAAACAAAAGAATTATATGATGCAGCACTTAAACTAAATGAAACAGTATCGTATAAAGGTTACAAAATAACTGTTGTTGATTCTGGAGATTTTGGAGATGTTGTTAAGATAGAATATATTGGTCTGTAGTTCAATGGCAGAACAATCGGCTGTTAACCGATGGGTTGTAGGTTCGAATCCTACCAGACCAGCGAATGCTATAATAAAAGTAAGGTCCGTTAGTTCAGTTGGTTAGAACGCTACCCTGTCACGGTAGAGGTCGTCGGTTCAAGTCCGATACGGATCGCTCACCAAATTGGTGAATTATAAATCGAGGAAGGGAGTTCAAATTGAACCCTAAGATAACACTAGTTGGTCGTATTGGACAGGAACCAGAAGCAATCGGCACTGGTATTCGTTTCAGAATGGCCACAAACGATAGAGTAAAAAATGAAAACGGAGACTGGGAAGATAAAGATACTTCTTGGTTCACTGTTAAGGCTTGGAAAACTTTAGCAGAGCATTCAAAAAATAACCTTAAAAAGGGTAATGAGGTAATAGTTGTTGGAGTTATGCGTGAAGAAAATTGGACAGATAATGAGGGTAAAAAGAGAACATCTTTTGAAGTAGTTGCTGAGTCAATTGGAGTTACAACAAAAACTTTAAACAAAAATACTTCTGCACAACCAAGTAATTGGTTATAACTAGTAGTATTGGCACTATCGTCTATCGGTTAGGACATCGCCCTTTCACGGCGAAAAGACGGGTTCGATTCCCGTTAGTGCTACGCCTCCTTAACTCAGGGGTAGAGTACCCGCCTTGTAAGCGGGTTGTCGTAGGTTCAAATCCTACAGGAGGCTCGAAGGGTGTATAATTAAAATATGAAAAATCCTAAAATGCTTCATGACATGAATTATAATTTTAATATATGGTATGAAACAAATGATCCAATTTTTTCTGATATTAGTTTAAATTCTAGATTACCCGCAAAGTGGGTTGAATTTAAATATGTTGAAAATTACAAAGATTCTATAATTAAACCGATAAATAAATATGTTGAAGCATTATATCCACCACCCAAATTAATATCAATAGAAGGAAATAACATTAGATTAAGGCAAGGGAATCATGCGGAATTTTTCTTGTTAACTAATCCAGATGGATCTTTTTATAATTTAGATAGACCATGGATGAGACAATATTACAATACATCTCATCAAATACAAGAGCCAGATGACTGTTTCCCTGGGACTTATATTTTTTATACACCATGGTATGTAGACGCTAACGTAAAGGTATTTTATGAAAAGCCAGAAAAAGAAACCACCTTTTTTGTTTATAGCAATGTGTCAATTCATAAAGAGTTTAATGACAGTGATACATATCTAGAACCAGATTTTATAAGGTTTCATTTTAAAAAAGAAGGAGATCATATGGATAGACCAGGATTTGGCAAAATACCTAGGCAAAGTCCAATGTTTGATATTGTTTTTGAATGCGATGATATAATGTTAAATAGAGTAAAGGAGTTTTATGAACAAGATAAAGTTTTATCCTTTTAATAATAAAACGATAGAATTTGCACCAAGTCCGTATCCAGCATCAAAAAATATACCAGATTGGTATAAAAAGCAACCAGGAAATGTTCCAGAAAAAGAACAATTTTCAATGATGAACGGGGCAAGCACTTCTACAATAAAAAGATGTATGCCTATTTTTGATATAATGACTGCTGGCTATATTATACCAATTCCATGCGATATATACATAGATGCTACAAATCCAGAAAAAATAACTTGGTCAGTTCCACTTGGAGTTAAAATTTTTGGATCCGATATGGTGTCTCATCATTCTAGAGAACAATACTCTCATTATCCAATTAATACTGATAAATATCATAAAGACCTGTTTAGAATAATGCCATTCTGGTCTGTAAAAACAGAAGAAGGCTATAGTTCTTTATTTATAAACCCAATACACAAAGATGAAGTACCATTTTGGACCTTTGGTGGATTAATAGATACCGATAAGTTTATAACTGATGGACATATATCAATGTTGATTGAAAAAGACTTTAAGGGTGTAATTAAACAGGGTACACCATTTGTTCAGGTAATTCCTTTTAAAAGAGAAGAGTGGGAAATGGAAATCATTAGCCCAGATGATGCACAAAAAGAAGTTGTTAAGCAAAGATTAAGCCTTAGAAGTGTATTTGTAAATGGTTATAAAAATAAAATGAGAACAAAAAAAGTATGGAACTAGCAAACAAGATATCTTTTATTCCAGCATTCACTGGACATTCTGGACTATTAACTCCTCCAATGCCAGCAACAAAAAATGTGCCAGAATGGTATAAAAGTTTGGCCAAATTTGATAAATCTAATGATGACATAACTTTAGGAGTTAAGAATAGTATAGGAACTGACGGCGCCCTAGTTTCTACTAAAATGTGTATGCCATTTTTTGATGCATTAACTGGAGGGTATCATTATGTTTTAGAAGATGATGTTCATGTCGATTTAGATAAAAACGGTAAACCGATTCTCACCTGGGATGGAAACGTAATGATGGTTGATAAAAGACCAATCATAGACATTCCAGTTCCAGACAACTGCCACCCAGTTCACTATGGCTGGAGAATGAATTGGTATTATGAAACTCCGCCAGGATATTCTGTTTTAATTACACATCCAATGAATAGATACGACCTACCATTTTATACAATGTCTGGTATTGTAGAGTCAGATATTTGGGGACTCCCCGTTTTCACGGCATTTTTCTTAAAAAGAAACTTTATAGGCACAATTAAAAAAGGCACTCCAATATTTCAAATATTTCCTTTTAAAAGAGAATCTTGGGAGTTAGAAGAAAAGGAAACAGAGCATGATCTAGATAGACACGAACTCATGGCTGAAAATAGAAGGTCAAGGCTATATGGATATTATAAACAAACAGCGTGGCGCAAAAAAATATTTGGTGTAAGTGGCAAAAATAATAAAGAGATTAATCATGACGATGAATAATGTTTTAGTTTGCATTTATTCCTATAAAGGAAAATATTTAAAAGATGTTGTATATCAGTTAAGGGAAACTCAAAGTAATAATAATAATATAAAAGTTGTTATTTGGGATCAAAATCCCTTAGATAGATCAAAATTTTTTCCTGATGAAAATTATAATCATGTTTTATGGGATCAAATAATTAGTCCATCTGTTTATAAAAATTTATGCATTAAAGATAATTTTGATTATATCTTATTTATATCTGATGAAATTTTATTAAATGAAAGTTGGGATGAAAAATTAATTAATTTAATTAAAGATAAAGATATAGTTTTATCTGGAAATAAAAAAATAAAAATAAAATCAAAAAATTTATTTTATCTAGACAAAGAATATTTTGAAAATATTGAAGAGTTGTCCCTAACAAACTTTATAGATAGATCTTTTGTTTTTGCATCAAAAGATATTATAAATAAAATAAAGTTTCCAGAATATATAAAATATCATGGAGAAGAAGAAATTCTTTCATTAAAAATTTTTTCTAAAAAAATAAATGTATATTCTGTTTCACAAGAAATATACTCTAAGCATTTTGAAAATAGTTTTATTTCAAAATATGTACCATTTTCTTTAGATCATAACTATAATGATGCAATAGACCTTCTTAGGCATGGCTATAATAGATGGGAAAATTTAGGGATGGGTAAAAAAATATGTGAGGAATTTTCTCAGTTTCATGATTTTAATTTTAAACAAATAGAATATTTACCATTTTTAAAGAATGACGTAGAATATGACCCCTATATGCTTAATTTTGACAGGGTAGACTCAAGAAGATTTGTGGCTAGGACAAAGGCTATACACTAGTGTATAATATAAAGAGGAGGAATATATGAATGAAGTAAAACCAGTAGAACCACTAAGTAATGAAACATGGCACGGACATAAAATTTTCATAGTTAAAAATTTTATAGACCCACAAGATGCAGAATTATTAATTCAAGAAATGAGAAATCCAAGCGAACAAAACGAATATCCATCATATTATAAAGATAGATATGGCGGAACTTCTCTTCCATATAATAAAAAAGTAATGGATATAATGATTAAGTATGGACACAAATCTAACGAAATGCATAAAAAAATAAATGGATTTGTTAATGATATTTATGTTTTTAAAGGATTTGGCTCCTGGTGGACAACTGGTACTAAGGGGGACCTACATATTGATGCACAAGGACCAGAACCCTGGATTGAATGGAGCACTATTATGTATTTAAATGGTGATGAAAACCCTGGGGAAGAATTAGAAACTAGAGAAGATTACAAGTTTACTGGGGGTCAGATATATTTTCCAAATCAAAACTTTGTATATAGCCCACGAAGATATTCTGCTGTATTTTTTCAAAGTGCTGGAACGGAATATATACATGGAATAACTAAAGTAAAAAGTGGAAATAGATATACTGCGCTATATATGCATACGAGTTTACCAGATCATGCAGATCCAGATTTTCACCCTGGTCCGTTGCAATGGAAAGCAAGGAATTATCCATTAAACTATGTTTGATTATGAAGTCTTAGATTTAGGATTAGTATATTACAAAAATATACTAAAAAATCCAAACTCTTTAATTGAAAAAATTGAAGAATTAGACGCCAGATGGCATAAAGATTCCCCTAAACCATATGAAACTAGTGTAAAGCCATGGGTGCCGTGGAAAAATGATAATGGATCTGAAGAGATATTTAATTATCAAAAATTTATTCCACAGGTAAAACATATAGCCCCTTGGGATAAATATAAAGAAGAGCAAACTCTTATCTCGTCTGAATTATTTGGAGCATTAGATGTAACTTTAGAACATTATTCCACAGAACTTTATCCTTTTGCAAAAAAAAATATTAAATCAAGAGAGGCAACAATGCATCTTTTGAGATATGATAAAACAGGTCATTTGCCAGCACACCAAGATCAAGGGGTAAGCACAAGGGTGTTGTCTGTATTATTATATTTAAATGATAACTACGATGGCGGAGAGATTGAGTTTAGACACTCTAATGTAAAAATTAAGCCTGAGCCTGGTAGTGTTTTATTTTTTCCTTCTAATTTCTTATATGTTCATGAAGTCTATCCAGTAACTAAGGGACCAAGATATGCTTTGCCAAATTGGTACCATAATGTTGCTGGAGATGAGTTTAGAAATTCTACGGGGCAAGAATGAAAATTTTAGGAATTAACGAAACAACACACGATGCATCAATATCCTTAATAGAAAATGGGAACATATTGTTTGCTGGACATGCAGAAAGATATAGTAAGAAAAAAAATGATTGGTTCACTAATAATGAACTTATTGATGAGGCTTTGAGTTATGGAAAACCAGATAGAATAGCCTATTATGAAAATAGATGGCTAAAAAAATCTAGAATTGTTACCCGTGGTGGATTTGGTGGAGGTAAGCCATACTATTTAGAAAGAAAAGATCTCAGGTGGATTCCTAGAGAATCTTTTAGCCATCATCACTCTCATGCAGCAGCAGGCTATTACACTAGCAAATTTGATGATGCGGTGGTTGTTGTGCTTGATGCAATTGGTGAATACAACACTTCAACAATTTGGATAGGCGAGGGAAGTAATTTAAAAAGAGTATACGCAAAAAATTATCCATTTAGTTTTGGATTATTTTATTCTGCATTTACACAATTAGTAGGGTTAAAGCCAAATGAAGAAGAATACATTTTTATGGGAATGGCAGCGTATGGAGATTGGACAAAGTTTTACCTTACAGTAAAAAAATATTTTCCAGATATTAATACTCAAAAATATAATTTTCATAAAGGTATAAGGGACTGGGGCCTGATAACAGAACAAGATAAATTTGATATTGCAGCAGCAGTTCAAAAAGTATATGAAGAAAGATTAGTTAATTTTATGGCTATGGCCAAACAAATAACTGGTAAAAGAAATCTTGTTTTTATGGGTGGGTGTGCTCTTAATTGTGCAGCAAATACAATGCTCTGGAGGATGTTTGATGATGTCTGGATTATGCCAAACCCAGGAGATGCTGGATCGTCTCTAGGAGCGGCTGCTGCAGCCTATGGAGAGCATTTAAAATGGGAGCATCCATATCTTGGCCATGATTTAGGCGGGGAATATCCAGTAAAATCTATTATGACAGAATTAATCAGAAATAAAATTGCTGCAGTAGCAACAGGAAGAGCAGAATATGGGCCAAGGGCACTGGGAAATAGAAGTATACTAGCAGATCCAAGAGATCCCAACATTAAAGATAAGGTTAATTTAATTAAAAAAAGAGAAATGTTTAGGCCATTTGCCCCAGTAATATTAGAGGAGCATGCAGGAAAATGGTTTGATATGAAATATACATCACCATATATGCAATATACTCCAAAATGTTTAAAGCCTGATTTAATACCATCAGTGGTTCACAAAGACGGCACCTCTAGAGTTCAAACAGTAAATAAAAATCAGCATCCAGGACTTTACAATTTGCTTTCAGAGTGGTATGCTATAACAGGTGTTCCTATATTATTAAATACCAGCCTAAATATTAAGGGACAGCCACTTTTAAATGATCAAGAAGATATTAAAAATTGGGAAGGCCTATATGGAACCAGAATCATATCCTGATAGGGGAACTATTTGGGACAATTGGGAAATAACCATTGATTCTATTTATAGTACATCCGAAAAAATGGTAAAAAAAATAGGAAATCCTAAATCTATATTTGATGACAATACAAAAAGTTTATTTGAATATAAACTAAATTCACATGGATTTAGATCTAATGAATTTGTTGAAAATAATAAAAATCCACAAATACTTTTTGCGGGATGTTCAGAAACTTTTGGACAGGGAGATACTTTAGAAAATTCTTGGCCTGAAATGTTTTTCAAAATGTTTGAAAATCATAAAAGTGGATATGAAGTATATAATTTGAGTGTACCAGGACATGGATTTCAATTAATAATAAATTCAGTTTTACAATATATTAAAAAATTTGGCACACCAGAATATATTTTTATATTATTCCCTGATTTTCAAAGAGAAATTATTTGGCAGTATAAAGATAAAAATAAAAAAAGTTTTTCGCCTCTTGGGGCAGAAGAGGATTTTAAAAATGGAAATTGGACACTTGTCCATCAAAGGTTAATAGATAAAAGAAAAAAAGATTTTTCATTTTTTCTTGCAGGAACTGATATAGAGATAGATCCATTAAATTCTTTTTCTTTTTTTTATTCATGTATATTGTTTTTGGACCTGTTAGAAGAATTATGCATGGCAAAAAATATAAAGTTATTTTGGACGACTTGGGATAGCCTTACTGATTATGTTATTCGAACATTAAAATTAAAAAATGAGAATTTATTTAAAAACTATTTTAATTTATTAAATTATGATGAAAAAGATGTTTTAGAAATAATAAATACCGATCCTAAAAAATACAATCTTAAGAAAGAAGATGGACATAAGGGGTCTGCAATTCATTATTTATGGGCCAAGGCCTTTTATGATGAATTAATAAGTAAGGATGCTATAATATAAAAAGGAGGAAAAATGGAATCTAAAAAGAAAAGTCTTTTAAAAACACTGAGTTGGGAAACTTTTCACCTTGTCGGTGTTGCTGGTGTTATTGCTGTTATAACTTACATTATGACAGGAGAAGTCGAATATGAGTATGCCACATTGGGAGCACTCGTATATATTTTGTGGGAAGCGCTAGGATATTTTTTGCACGAAAGAGTTTGGGCCAAATTTGGCAAAGGGGTAAAATAATGAGAATTAAAATTATTAAATTTGTTGTAAAACTATTAGGATATGAATGGTCTGGAGACAATGTAAATCTTCCAGTTTGGCAGGTTAAAGCAAAAAAGAAGGCAAAGTAATGCCATCATATGAATATGATTGTATGCCTTGTGGCAGAAGGTATACAAAAGTGCGTTCTATGTCAGACAATGATCCAGGATATTTATGCGATACTTGCAATAAACCCTTGGTTCGTGTATACTCTAATGTAGGGGCTGTTTTTAATGGTCCTGGTTTTTATACAACTGATAATAGAAAGGTATAATTATGTTTAAGATGTTAGAACAAAAACAAGATGAAGTTTGGTTGCTAGATGCAACAGATAGATGTGATCGTTGTGGGGCACAAGCCTATATTAAAGTTATTGGAAAAGATAATAACGATCTGCTTTTTTGTGCACATCATTATAACAAGATTATGGACAATGCTGTGGGTTATGACAAAATGATGAAATTTGCTCTTGAGGTTATAGACGAACGAGATAGGCTTGTAGAAAATAAATTAAAAGGAGAGTCATACTCTTGATTATTCAAATGTTTGGCATGGACGTATCTACAAGAGAAAAGGTTGGTAGAGAAATTGCTAAAAGATTAGATGCTTGGTATCTCGATAGTAGAGATCTCCCCATGGGACACACACAGCCACAACAGGCCAGATGGCTTCGTGTTGTTGCAAAAGCATTTGACAGAAACTATCATGGAGATATAATTACAAGCGGATACTTTGCTACTGCTGAGGCAAGAGAACAATATAGGATAGAGCCAGGAAGACAAATTCCAGATTTTTCTGTTTTTATAGATACTATACCCCATGATCAATTCCATACAATACCTGGATATCTAGAAAGAAAAATACAATTAGTTGATAGCCATTCAGAAAATGAAATGCAGGAATTAAGTTATTGGGAAGAAACATTAGAAAGCGACTATGATATTCGTATAACAGAAAATAATGGTATATATGAAATGGCCACCTTTATTATTGATAAATATCAAGAAAAAATGAAAAACTATAAGGTGGAATATAAATATGAGCAAGGCTAAAGAAAGTTTTAATTTTATATTCCATGGCAATTTTAATATAAGTCCAATAGTTGAGCATTTAAAAAAATATAATTCAGAATGGTTTTTAAATACAACAAGGCAAGATGCTTTTGGAGTTCATAAATATACCAATTCTATTTTTATATATGATCATGACGCAAATTGGAAAAAAAATACTAAATATTCTATAGAAAAAGCAACAAATGATGAAGATATGTTAAATCTTATAAGTCCAATAATTAAAGTTTTAGAAGAAAAGCACAATGGTAAAGTTGGAAAAGTCTTATTTATAAGACTATCTTCGTCAAAAAATATTGATAAGCATGTAGATGTTGGCGATTATTTGGAATCTATAAGAAGGCATCATGTTCCAATTATTACAAATGATAATGTTTCTTTTGTTGTAGGTAATGAAACAAAAACTATGCGTATAGGTGAAATTTGGGAGGTAAATAACAATAAAATGCATGAAGTATTAAACGCTGGAGATGATGAAAGAGTACATCTCTTAATTGACATTATCCCAAATAATTATATTGGAGAAGACAATGTATGAATATAGAGTAAAAAACATTACAAAAGTTGTAGACGGTGACACAATTGATGTTGATATAGACCTTGGATTTAATATATCCTATTCTCAAAGAGTTAGGCTTGCTGGAATAGATACACCAGAATCAAGAACTTCTGACAAAGCAGAAAAGATTTTGGGGCTTGAGTCTAAAGAGTATTTGAAATCTAAACTAAAAGATGCTAAACTTATAGTAATAAAAACAGAAAAGCCAGACTCTTCTGAAAAATATGGCCGTATTTTAGGATGGCTATATGTTAATGGAGATACAATTTCTATAAACGATCATATGATAGAGGATGGTTATGCTTGGGGATACCTTGGAGATACTAAGGTAAAAGACTTTGCTGCACTTGCTGCACAAAGAGAAAAGGCAAAAAAATGAATGAGCCGACAGATGTTGAAAAATTAATACTGGCTGGAGCCTTAGAGCCTGCTGCAATAGATAAAGATACTGGAGAAGTTTTATATAGTTTTACTTCAAAACTAGAGGAAGTAAGCCCAGAACTTCACAAGAAATTAACTAACTCTATTATGTCTGCAACTATGCACCTATGGGAGTTAGGATTTTTAAATATGGATTTAACTAATCCAGATCCTATCATTTCTTTGACTGAAAAGGCTTATGATGAAAATGAATTGTCAAAACTAGATTTTGATTTAAGAAGATTTTTAGAAGATGCGAGGCGAGGTTTAGAATAACAAAGTAGTATAATGTGTATACTATGCAATATTTAGCAGGATTTATATTTGCTTATTTTATTTTGTATGTTATTTTTAAATTTCAAAATAAAAATAACGTCCTAAAAGAACCGACAATAAAGCCTATTAGATATAGTCAAAGCCACTTACATTCTTTGATCTATCCCCTATTGCCTAAAAATAAAAAAATAAAACCAAATAGAAAGTCTCAGTCTACTATCCATGAAGCAAAAACAAATATAAGGGTAATTATTATGAATAATGTGGCCTATTGGATCAAAGATACCGCTTTTTATATGGCTGAGGTAAACCTTGATGGCACTGTAAATAAAGATACAACACAAAGAGTTGACACAGCCACCATGGATAAGGTACAATTAGATAAGATGCTGTTCATTGTAGATAAACTTAGGGAAGGGACTTTTGATGATAGTGGGAGTGCAGGGAACTAGTAGTTTTAAAGACTACAATGTTTTCCTTAGAGCAATGGGGGTTGCTCTTTCTAGTCTTCCAGAAAACGATAAATATTTTTATATTTATAGCGCTGGCCCAGCAGCAACCAACTCTATGGCTATGGAGTTTGTAAACGTTTCTGAACGTAATATGAAATCCCGTGGGATAAAAATAAAATTATATAAAGTTCCACCTTCCTGGATTAGTGAGAACATGCATGAAATAAACTATTTTGCTTTTTTATCAAATGAAAAAGAGCAAGTTTCAAAGTTAGTAAAAGATGCCGAACTTCAAAACATTGAAGTTGGAATATTTAGATACTGAGGGAATATGAATATCACATCAATTGAAAAAATGGAAACAATCGTAAACAATAATAAGTCCTTGTCTTGGGATGGCTGGACAGTTGTAAATAAATATAAAAGTGAAAAGGGTAGAACATCCAAATATGGCAAGTATATTGACGGTGCTTGGTATATGACTAGAAGATTTGTGCCAGGTAAAAATGGGTGGGAAATACCAGAAAGATTTACAGATGCATAAACTTAAATGGAAAGACAACGCATCATGTATAGATTACGATACAAATATATTTTTTGAAAAGTATGAAGACGATGAAGGTTTAAGGCCAGCAATAGACAATCTTTGTCAGGCCTGCCCCGTAGTAAAAACATGTTTTGCTGTAGGAGTTTCTAGTAAAGAATGGGGCGTTTGGGGAGGGGTCTACCTTGAAAGTGGAAATATTTCAAAAGAATATAACTCTCATAAAAAAGATTCAGATTGGTCAAACATTTGGCAAATTTTAACATTGGATAGAGATTAATGTTTGTGCTTGGAACAGAACAGGAACCATCAAAATTTTTTGGAACCTATAAAATATCTGTAGAAAAAAGTAATCAACTTAATTTTACAAAAATTTCAGATGATAAAAATGAAATTGAAAATTTAGTTATTATACTTAATAGTAGATTTTATCATACAATGATCGAAGTATTAGGTACAATTTTAAATATTTATGAAAAAAATAATCAATTTCATTTTAATATAATAATGACAAAATTTGAACAATATTATGATTCTCCACATACAAAATTTTTATTTAAAATATTAAAAGATAATAACATTAATTATACAATTTATGATGAAAGAAATAATAATAAAGAAATTATTGTTAGTAACTTTATTTATTATGGAAATTTTATAAGGATTAATGATAATGCAATAAACAATATATATAAGTATTGTTTGCCATATGTAAAGCAAAAAAAATATGCTGCAGACAATAAGGTTTATTTAAGCAGGAAAAAAACAACATATCAAACTGGGGAGCCAATACTTGGCTTTGATAAAAACAAATACGCCTCTTTACCATTTAAAGATGACCTGAGAGTTGACAACGAAGAAATTTTAGAAGAATATTTTAAAAATAAAAAATATAAAATTGTATATCCTGAAGATTTTGATAACTTTGAAGATCAAATAAATTATTTCTATAATGTAAAAAATCTTGTATCTTTGAGTGGTGCGGGGCTAACTAATCAATGCCTTATGCAGCCAGGGGCCAATGTTGTAGAAATATCAACGCCTTTGATGGTTATGGGTGAAACCGAATTACATACTTTATATTTTTGTATGGCATGGGCAAAGGACCATAACTACTACTCTATTCCCAGTTTAAGAAAGTCCAAAGAAATAATAAACAGGTTAGAAAGGTCTGGGATAATATAATTATGACATTAAAATTTAACGATGACGATAGATATCCAACTAAAAACAATGGATTTCATTCTATAGAATTAAACACATTAGATGTACACAAAAGACTTTCGCCAAAACTATTACAAGAAACCGAAATTATTAGTTTAAAAAATATAATAAATATTGATACAGACAATAAAGAAATATACTATGTTGAATTACAAGATTCATTCTTTCATTTTTTATTAGAGGACATGTCAAATATATTGTATAATTTTAATTTAAATAAAGACATTGTCTTTATTCTTAATGCACACAATGTCTTAACATCTAATCAACCGCAGGTACCATGGCTTTTAAAATTATTTAAATTTTTAGATATTAATTTTATCTTATTAAATTTTGAAAAAGGTAAAAATTTAATAATAAAAGACTTTTATTCAACGAATAACGATAGCCTATATTATGATCATGTGGATAATTTTTATCATATTATACAAAGATATAAAGACAGGTATGGATTAATAAATCATGTTGGTCCATATAGAAAAGTTTATTTGAGTAGAAAAAAAATATCAGACAAAAGTAAACAGATTATGTTTAGTAACAATAATCCAGATAACTATAATTTTCAAGATGATATTCGTGTTGACAATGAAGAAAAAATAGAACAATATTTTAGTAATTTTGGATTTGAAATTATTTATCCCGAAGAGTTTCATAATTTTGATGATCAAATAGACTATTTTGATACTGTAAAAACTCTTGTTTCTTTAACGAGTGCTGGACTGAGTAATGCTTTGTTTATGAGGCCAGGACAAATGCTAGTAGAGTTATCCGTTCCATTAATTGTTGACGGCAGAGAATCTATTCACACTCACTATCAAGGGCTATCTTTTGCAAAAAACCATCGATATATATCAATTCCAAGCATGAGAAATTCTGATGATATAATTGGACATATAGAAAATAACCTAAAACTAAAAGAGTTGATATCAAATGGATAAATTAATTATTTTTGATTTAGATGGAGTATTAATTGATAGTAAAACTTTACACTTTGATGCATTTAATTTAGCATTAAAAGAAGCAGATCCATCTTATGTTATATCAAAAGAAGATCATAAAAATATTTATGAAGGTCTTCCAACTACCGAAAAATTAAAAATTTTAACAATCCAAAAAAATCTTCCAGAGTCAATGTATCAAAAAATTTGGGATATTAAACAAAAGCATACAATGAAAATGCTTGAAGATATTTCTGAAGATCAAGAATTAAAGACAATAATTAGTTTTATAAAAGAAAATAATTTTAAAGTTGCAGTTGCAAGCAACAGCATAAAAGAAACTATTATAACTGTATTAAAAAAAATAGGAATTTTTAACGATATAGATTTTATAGTTGGAAATGAAGATGTTTTGCATCCCAAGCCACACCCAGAAATGTATTGGAAGTGCATGTCTTATTTTAATACGGTGCCAGATAGCACTATAATTTTTGAAGATAGCGTTGTTGGCAAAGTTGCTGTTTATAATAGTAAAGCAAAATTAGTTCACGTAGAAAATAGAAAAGATTTAACGCTTAAAAAAGTTTCTGATTCAATTGAAACTATTAAAAATAGCCCAATTTCTATAATTGATAAAACAATAAACATACTTATTCCAATGGCTGGTGCTGGCAGTCGTTTTGCTGATGCTGGATATTCGTTTCCAAAACCCCTAATTGATATCAATGGGAAAACAATGATTGAACTAGTTGTTAAAAATTTAGGAATTAAGGGAAATTACATTTTTTTAGTACAAAAAGAACATTACAACAAATATAACTTACAAGAAACTTTAGAATTAATTTCCCCTAATTGTAAAATTGTTCAGGTGGACTCATTAACAGAAGGTGCAGCCTGCACCTCACTATTAGCAAAAAATTTAATTGATAATGACAATCCGCTTATTATTGCAAATTCAGATCAGTATGTGGAGTGGGATAATAGGGAATTTTTATATAATAGTTTAATAAAAAATACCGACGGATCAATTTTATTATTTAAATCATCACATCCGAAATGGTCTTATGCAAAACTAAATGATTTTGGGCTTGTGTCAGAGGTAGCAGAAAAAAAACCAATTAGCGATAACGCAACTGTTGGTATTTATTTTTGGTCTAAAGGATCAGACTATGTCAAATATGCAGAACAGATGATAAATAAAGATATTAGAACAAATAATGAATTTTATATTTGCCCCGTTTATAACGAAGCCATTGAAGATGGTAAAAAAATTGGATCATTTTTTGCAAATGCAATGTGGGGACTTGGCACTCCTGAAGATTTAAATTTATTTTTAAGGAACAAAAATGATTAAAATTTCTCATAGAGGCAACCTGCATGGTCCTAATCTTAATGACGAAAACAATCCAGACTATATCTATGAAGCCATTAAGTCTGGGTATAATGTCGAAATTGATTTTTGGGTAGTTGATCGTAACTTATATTTTGGACACGAAGAGCCTACCTATAAGGTTAATGATTATTTTTTACATTATAATATAAAAAACATATGGCTTCATTGTAAAAATTTAGAAGCATTAGATTTTGTTTTGACAGTGCCAAAATATTATAAAGCATTTTGGCATCAGGAAGACTCTTACACAATAACAACTAATAACTATATATGGACATATCCTGGAATGCCAGTCACCGATAAAAGTATTTTGGTGCATAAGGATATGCCAACAAAGGATGTTTTATCTTTAAATATGGCTGGGATTTGTAGTGACTATATAGGCAAAATATGATTTTTTACGATAATACTACTGAAGGTAAGTTTTATCAAGGAATTTATAAATTAACTAATTCTGGAAACTCTTTGGTTGTAGAAAAATCTAACCTAATTGTTAACGGGGTTTTTACAGAAAAAAACAAACCGAAAGTTTTCTTATTTATTAAGGATAGATTTTATCACCAAATAGTAGAAACATTTGCAATAATTTTATTTTCTATAAAGGAAGATCCAGATACAATTTTTATATTAGATTTAACCCAACAGCCTAGACTAAACGAATTAGACTTTTTGTTTAAATATTTAGATGAAAACAATATCAAATACTACATAACTAATTTAAGAAAAAGTGGTCCCCTATATGTTTCTGATTTTAAAACATACATAAACTATCAAATTCATAAAAAATGTGTAGATGTCTTATACGAAATGTCTCAAAAGTTTGTCAAGAATCATAAACCATTTCGAAAGGTATATATTAGTAGGGCAAAAACCATTAATCATAGCGAAATAGCAATGTTTGGTCCAAATAATGATTCGTCTAAATTTAATTTTAACAATGATATAAGGCTAGATAATGATAAAAAAATGGAATCTTATTTTTCATCTTTGGGCTTTGAAATTATTTATCCAGAAGACTTTTTAAATTTTAATGATCAATTAATATTTTTTAATGAAGTAAAAATAATTGCAGGGGTTACCAATGCTGGCCTTTTGAATTCTATATTTATGCAGCCAGGGGGAATTGTATTAGAATTAACTGTCCCATTGATAGTGTATGGAACAGAAAAAATTCATCATCAATACAAAGGACTTGCAGATGTTAAGGAGCACATGTATTTATCATTATTTAGTATGAGAAAAGTCGATGATTTTATTGACAAAATAGAAAATAATAAAATGATAAAAGAATTGCTTTTAAGTAGTTAGTCTGATATAATAAAATAATGTATACTACAAAAATGTCAAAAGCCTTTAGGTCTTTAGATCATTTTTGCCCAAAAGGATTCCAAGTAGAATTAATAGACAATGAACATTTTATTACCATCCGTGCTTCTGAAAAATCCTTCATGTCTTTACTTGACACAGACAAGAGACGTGCTGTAGAATATATGGTAAGGGTTAAAAAAGCCCTTGAAGACAATGGCGCCATTGTTTTGTTAGTTCGTGAAGGCGGTAAAGAATAATGCAAACATTCTTAACATCTACCAACAGTCTTGAATGTGCACAAAATCTTGACAATAAAAGATTAAACAAGCAGATACTTGAAGGCTATCAAATTCTTAATGTATTATCTGGCAGATCAAAGACTGGCGGATGGCGTAATCATCCTGCTGTGCTTATGTGGAAAGGTTATGAACATGGACTTTGGTCATATATTGAAAGCATGGTACAAATTGCTAATCTTCGTGGCATTAAAACAGAAAATAATGTAAAGAATTTAAATGCTTTATATGCAGAGTGCTATGAAGACTGGGGTAATGAGCATCCAGCGTTTTGGCGGGATGATAATAAAATAATGCGTATCATTACTACTCACCGTGCTAATCTATTTAAAAAAGATCCACTTTACTATGCTAAGTATCAATATGCAGTAAATAGCCCACATAACGTTCCTTGCTGTCCAGATCGTAAAGAGCCTTGCAAATATTATTGGCCAACACATGAGGTCTCTAATGCTTGATTTGTTAATATTTATAGTGGTTGTTGTTGTAATCGTAGGCGCTGTATTAGAAAACATTAGATTGAAAAACAATAATACAGAATTACTATTTTTATTGGCCCAGTCAAATATTGATAATTCTTTAATAAAGAAAAAAATAACAACAGAACAAGATATAGAAAAAGACCACCTAATAAAATTTTTATCAGATTCTAGAGATTCCTCATATCAATATATAGAAGATGTTCAAAATGAATTAAAAAATTTTAAAAATGATTTAGAGCGTCACGTTGCATATTTTGATTCATACGGAATGCTTGCAGAGCCATATGATGTGCACTATGACATGTCCGTAAAGTTTGTAGAATATTATAAAAAATTAATTAGTTTTATTCCAAAGGACGAAAATGGCAATTGACTTTAGAGGAATACCAACAACGGCATGTCCAATATGTGGTTGTAAAACTTTTAACATAAAGGCAGAATTTGATCCAACAGACTATGAAATAGGATTATATTATTTAGATGGAAATTGTTCACAATGTGGTACACTATTAACAGTGCCAACACCACTAGACCATCCAAGTAATAGGGAGAAAAATGGATTATAAAGAATTAGCAACTGGGATAGTAGTCGTAAATGATATAGGAAACGGCAAAAAATATTTAGAAGAAATAGAATCTTATGTTGATAAAAAAATATTATCTTGGGTTCCTCATGATCAAAAAAAGATTGACGAAGATCTTAATCGTAAAGCAATGAATACAATGTATATTAAAAATATTCGCAGATGGGGTTTTGGCAAAACTCCAACTCCAAGTCAAATCATACATGATTATTTTTTTGATAGATTTGAAAGAGATTTTCATGAAGCCTATGAGAAATATACCCAAGATTTTCATGTTCCATATAGCCAAAAAGAGGACTACGAAATATTAAAATATGGACCAGGAAACTTTTTTATAGATCATATAGATGATGGACTATTTATGACAAGAAGGGTTTCTGTTGTATATTATTTTAATGATGACTATAAAGGGGGAGAAATAATTTTTCCAAGATTTGATTTAGAAATTAAACCGAAAGCAAACCAACTTTTGCTTTTCCCAGCAAACTATATATATAATCATAATGTAAACGAAGTTACGGAAGGCACCAGATATTCTATGGTGAATTGGTTAAAATAATGAGAGAGATACTGTTATCAATAATTACTGGTTTTGGCTGTGGCGTAATATTTGCAGCGTTTAAACTACCAGTTCCAGCACCACCAGTGTTTGCTGGAGTTGCTGGTATAATAGGGTTATGGCTTGGTTATGATGTCATAACTAGAGTCATATCCTAGGAGGAAAAATGAATATGTTAAAAGAAGAACACAAGAAAATGATTGCGTCTTATGGACGATCTGTTCTTGCTGGTGTTGCAGCGCTTTATGTTGCTGGTGTCACTGATCCAAAAGAACTTTGGGCAGCACTTGTAGCAGCGATTGCCCCAGTAGCATTAAGAGCGTTGAATCCAAATGATCCAGCGTTTGGCCGTCTTCCTGCAGCAAAGGCTGTAGAAGAGGCAATGAAGGCAGTTAAGAAGCCAGTAAAGAAGGTTGCAAAGAAATCTTCTGGTGGTGGATCTAACCACAATATGGCTTAGTTCATGCTATAAGAATTTGGGGGCCGAAAGGCCCCCTTATTTTTTAATCTTGTAAATGCGGTGGCCTTAAAAAATATTTAAATTTTGGTTCATAAGGGAAATCTATAGAGTCAAGCCTATGCTGTCTTTCTTCTTCTGTTATCTCACATCCAAAAAAAACTATAGTATATCTAGTATTGCCACCAGTTTTTGAATGTATTTTATGTTGATATGAATAAGCAGAAGGGAAAATTATAAATTGTCCTGCTTTGGGTTTATACTTAATTCCAAAATGCACAAACTCTAACTCTCCTCCTTCATAATCATCATTTGGATAATGAACAAAAGAAACAGTCCTTGGCGTTCCATAAGAATCGTCAGGATGCATAGAAAAGAATTCACCATCTTCAAATTTTGTAACTCTATATGCTTCCCTAGTAATTGGGGCTATGTCCCACATTTGACAATACGAATCTACAATTTCCTCAAAAGCCTCACACATATCATCATTTTCATAAATCCATGTTGTGCTTGCCTTTTTCCCAATCTCTTCATCGTAATAATCTTCTCTTTCAAATTTCCCAGAATCTTCAAGTTTTTTCATGAGATCCATTGCACCTGAAAAAACATTGTCATATACATGTATTGCTGGGCCAAGTTCTGTAAATTTAAACTCGTTACCCTTCCTGCTTCTGGTTATGCGATTTTCTTTTAATGATAATTTTTCTTTATCCATATTTCTCCTTAGACTATACAATTATACCACCTTGTGGTATACTTATATTATACCTGCCCAAAGGGGGGTATAAACTGAACTCGCTTAACAAGGAGGAAATAATGGTAAGTTCATTTAGTCTGGATCTATTTAAGGATCCATTTTTTATTGGTTTCAACAAAGAGTTGGACCGTCTTTCAAACATCCATCGTGAGGCAACTCGTCAATCCTATCCACCATATGATGTGGTAAGAATTGATGAAGATACTTATAGATTATCTTTGGCTATTGCTGGCTTTAATAAAGATGAGATTGAGGTATCTGTTGAAAACGGAAGTCTAATTATCAAGGGCGAAAAGGCTGAAGAAGAATTAGACTATCTTCATAAAGGCATTGCAACCAGAAAGTTCACAAGAACATTTGCTCTTGGAGAACACATGGAAGTAGATCGTGCTGAGGCTGAAGATGGAATTCTGCATGTTGTTATTTTACGCAACATCCCAGAAGAAAAGAAACCAAAAACAATCAAAATAAAATAAACTGATATGATATAGTCAGGTCCCCTGCAGGACCTTGGGATGATTAGTTACCATCTTATTAACCTGGGCCTTCGTGCCTGAATTTCCTGCGGGGGATTTATAATGTCCAGTATAATTATCCTATCTATGACAGACAAAGAACTTCATAGGCAAAAGCAGGCTTATAAACAAAGACTGACAGAAATAAAACAGTCTAGTGGATGTGTAGACTGCGGAGAAAATAATCCAATAGTATTAGACTTTGATCATCTTAAAGATAAAAAATACAATGTATCCAGAATGATTCACGATGGTTTTTCCTGGAAATCAATTAAAAAAGAAATAGCAAAGTGCGAGGTTGTATGTGCTAATTGCCACAGGATAAGAACTCATAACAGGTTTATTGAAAATGCTAGTTAGATATTTTTAATGTGGTTGATTATGGCATCTGATAAATTTTTATCAAAATGGTGATGGCCAGTTGCTAATTTTTCTAATTGTGGTTGCAAAGAAAGTACTATCTTTTCTTTAGTGGCCTGCATAATTTGATGAGTCAGTATTTCTGCTTTTTGTTCTGTAGTTAATGATTCTTCCATACCTTAATTTTACCATAACATATGATATACTATTTCTATGCCATATCATGTAGGTGCTAAAGGGTCATACGGGTGTTCTGGATACCCTGCCTTAAAAGACACAGGAGAGGTTATGGGGTGCCATAAGACTCGCCGTGAGGCAGCAGCACAGATCTATGCTATAAACCGCTCTGAGGGCAATATAGGCAAGGCTATGGTCAAAGAGGGCGATATGGTGATGGCCCCACACGAAGAAGAAATGTATGTTGGCCGTGTAGTTCATGTAATGACAGAAGGTATGCTTGGAATGCCAGGATCAGAATATAGTATTGAGGCTACTTCAACAGAGCCTGCTATACTTATCCAACTGTTTGAAATGGAAGAAGGCGGTCTTGAAGAGACTGAATATTTCGTTGGAGCAAAAGCATCGGAGGTAATGGTAATGCCATCATTAGAAGAAAACGTAGGCATGGATAAAGCATACGAAGGATGCGGATGTCCAATGTGTAAAGAATTAGATGTAACTTGTGACCAATGCCCACAATGTCAGTCTGGAGATATGAAATCGGATTGTTGTGGTAGTGTTGAAAAGAAATCGCCATGTTGGGAAGGATATGTACAGCGTGGAATGAAGCCAGGTAAAAATGGTAGCATGGTTCCTAATTGTGTCCCTGTTAAAAAAGCAGATGATCTTTGGGAAGATGATGATACAGTTGTTTACGAAACAGAATCGATGTTAAAGGCTGAAGGATATTCTCCACCAGCAGGTGCTCGTGCAGCAGCACGTAAAGCGATTAGATTTAAAGAACAAGGTAAGGCAAAAGGTGCGGGTACATCAGTAGGATGGACTCGTGCAGGACAGTTAGCAAGAGGAGAATCACTTTCTCTAAGCACTGTTAAAAGAATGTACTCTTATTTTTCTCGTCACGAGGTTGATAAAAAGGGGAAGGATTGGGCTAATCAATCAAATCCGTCTAATGGGTACATAATGTGGTTAGCATGGGGTGGGGATGCTGGCTATTCTTGGTCACGTCGTATCGTGAATGCAGAAAAAGATAAGGCATTGTTTGCTGATACCTTTAATACAATAGAAAAACAAAGCAAGAAAATTCGTGGTAGCGGTAATGTCTTCTGGCAAATATAAAAGACACGATAAGTTTAACCCAATTCAAATTAAAGATGGAATGGTTGTTCGTCTAAGAAAAGATGGAACTATAAAAGCAATACTTGGTAAATATGGAGAATACAAAAAAAATACTAAATAATTTTAGAAATTTTGCCATCAATTACTATACAGCAATTTCCAGGTAATCTTTCATTGTTTTTAACAAAATCATATAAATACTTTAATGTTCCCCTAAACACAGATTGTGGATGACCATAATCTTCTGAAGTTAAATTATACATCAAAACGGCCTTTCTGTTTTCTCCAAATGTTTCCATTGCTTCTTCCATTAATTCAAAAATGTGATCGCTATATGGGCCAGGTAAATCTGGTATAACATTTCTTTCTCTGTTTTTAATTAAAAAAACCATTGGGTTAACTCTATTTTTTAACTCTTTCCATTCATGGCCTCTGTCCCAACTATCAAAAGACAAAAACCCTTCAAAAGAAAATTTATGCAAACATCCAGCAATAGCAACAGCAGAAAGTACAACTGAAGGTCCAGGTGTAGCATATATATTTATATCATTTTTTATTGCTTCTCTTATTAGAAGTTCTCCTGGATCTGCTATTCCTGGCATTCCCTCATCAGAAACTAAATAAACATCTTCTCCATTTTTTAAAATATTTATAATTTTATCTAAATTTTCTAACTCTAAAGATTTTCCTGGCTCTCCAGCCAAAGAGACATATTCGATTGGGATTAATTCTCCAGTTGGATTTGGCGCATTAAATTTTTTTAACTGATCAAATAAAATATCTATCTGCTCTACAACTAAATATTTTGCTTTTTGTATAGACTCTATAAAAAATGGCGATGCATCTTTTTTATTTCCGATTGGCCCACCAACTATGTACAAAGTTCCGCTCATTAGTATATATATCCTTTAGGTTTTTTTAATTCTTTTTTAATTTTTCTAATTAAAAGCCACTGTTTTATTTTTTTAATCATGTTCTATCCATCCCCTTTTTACTAATTGGTCATAATATTGTTCTGCCCAATCATTCTGTAATAATCTTCCAGGATGTCTATCTCTAAAACTTATATCATCATGTTTTAGGGTGAGTCCATTTTTTATAACGTTTTGTGCCAAGTCTGTAGCAGATACTGGCTTTAAATAGAAAAAGGTTTCTGTAAATAAACTTGAACAATGTATATTGATTGACTCTATATAATGCCAGGTAGTCCATAATAATTTTGTACCTATTGAATTGCAATACTCTTGAAAAAGCATCATGGCAGTTAGAAAAACTGGAAAATGAACTCTGTGCATTTGCAGATCAGATTCTTCATAGTTAGTTTTTATTACATTATCTCCATATGGAACTTTTTGATGATATATCCAATCACTTTCCCAAAACCTTAGTATATTTGGCATATGAATTACTAATATATCTGGCGCTCCATAATTAACCACGTATTCTCTAAAATTATGTACAATCTTATGCCAGCCACTTCCACCCCTACCTAAATTATAATATCCACTAACATTATTTTTTTCTTTAATTTTATTGTATAAGATATGGCTCCAAGTGTCTTCTATGTTTCCCCCAACCCCTTCTGTGTTTGAACATCCAGAAAAAACAATATGTAGCCCGTCATGGTTTTTAGAAAATTCGTCACATCTAAACCAATCAGAGTTATACTCATATCTAACTTTCCATGTTTTTCTATCTTCTTCTATATAAGATAACTCAGGAGGAATAAAATCTAAAACATGCTTATTGTTTTCTAATCTATAATTTGTCTCATGCCCCAAGATATCTATTATTTCTAAATTTTCTCGTCCCATATAGGCAGCCTCAGCCCACGTTCTATCAAAAGTATAAAATGGCAATGATAAAAAATTTTGATAATTAATTATATATGGTGATCTGGAATCTTTAGAATAAACAGAATGTGATTGAGAAATATCATTAAAATTTGATTCACATAGCCTTAAATAATCATCATGCTTCATTGTTTTTCCTTATATATATATCATAAAATCCTAAATTATGCAATGCAATTGCATCTACAGACCAATTTTTATTTTTATCTAAAAACTCATTCACTGTTTGAAAAGTCCCGTATGGCATATCTTCAATTATACCATCATAGATTAGATAATCATTTAAACCTATAATGCCACCAACATCTACTAAATTGGCACAGTGTTTTATACATTCCCTGGTTTGATATCTATCATTGCTAATATCAATATATATAAAGTCATATTTTTTATTTAAAGATGGAAGGATATCTAATGCGTCACCTTTGACGGTGTTTACGTTTTTTCTATCTTTAAATAAATCAATTATATATTTTTCATGAGTTTCTGGTGTATATAAAAGTTCATGCTTAAAGCCTTCACACTGACAACTGCCAAATTTTCTCCAAGACCAACATTTTAAATCTTGATTGTATAAGTCTAATAAGTCTGCCGATGAAGCATCAGATTCTTCTATAAACATTTTTGCCGAATAGCCCCAAGCAACTCCTACCTCTAAATACTTAATTCCCCTTTTTAGACTTTTAGCATATTCTTCTCTAGAACTAAAAAGTTTTGCACCCAATAATTGGTTTTGAGATATTTTTGGGCTATCCTCTATTTGATCATTATTGATAATTTTAATTTCGTTTTCATTAAATGGAGGAACTGGTTTTTTAGGCATTTATGTATTCCTTAAAATTAAATCACGACAGGATAAATATTTTGAATGCAAATCTTTAAAAATACTAAAAGAGTTTACCATTTCTTTTGCTTCATAATATACATCTGGCTTAGTCTCTACTGGTACAGCATTGTTATATCCAATATGTCCTTTATTATGAATAATGATTCTGTCTTTTGCTAACCTAATTAATTCTTCTATGTCTGAATTATTTGCATCGACGTTTATAAGTTTTTTTACAACCAAAGATATATCTTGAGTAACCTGTTCAAATGTAAATGGATATAAATTTTCAAAATTATTCTCTATTCCATACATGTATCTTTCATAAACCTCTGCTTGATCAAAAACTAATGTTCTAAGATCTGGAACATTGTGTTCATGTGGCATTGGTATATTTGAAGTAATAGTATTACCCATACCACCCATTGTTTTGGTAACAATTGATGGGATTATGTCATAAGGATTTCTTAATATTACGGTTTGTTTGATATCCTCAAATTTTGATAATAAAAAAACAGGAGAGTTGGCTCTAATTATAAAATTTTTTCTATTAACTTCTCCTATACTAATATTTTCATCATATCCTTTATAATGATAAAGTATAAACTGAAGCCACGCATGAGCGCTTCTAGGCTCAGAATTAATTACTATTCTTACTGGATCCATTAGAACCTTCCTTTAATATTTTAATTATACCACTAACTATTTCCGAATAGTCTATATCTAATATCATATTTTTATCTTTTAAAGTATAAATTTTAATATCTTTCATTGCATTAAATAGATATAATTCTATTTTTTTTGCAATATCATCATAATTAATCAAAACTAAGCCTCGATTTATTTTTTGTTTTTGTTCCCGAAACTGGAATGGCATATCTAAATCCAGAAATTATTTCTTTTATTTCATGAATATAGGGAGATGGAAAAATTACTAAACTACCACGCTTAGGTTTATAACAATAACTTAATTCTGGAAAACATAATTCTCCTCCAGAAAAATTATCATTTAAATATATTACCCCACTTAACGATATTGCTTCAGCCCCTTTATGATTGTCTGGATGAGGACCCAACATTGTCTGTGGACCCATTACTGAAATCCATATTGCATAAGGAAAAATTTCTTCTTTTATAGAATAAAAAGATAATGCCTCATCTATAAATTTTTCATAATATTTTTTTAAAATATGAATAATTTCAGCATGCTCTTTTATATCGTGGTTTTCTGGTGGTTGTGAATCCCACCTATCTCTTCTATTAGACTTTCTAAATTTTTTATTATTGTTTTTGTTAGCGTCAATATAATTAATTAAAATATTGATATCATCTTCTGAAATAAAATCAGGAATTTCTTTAATGCATTCTAGAGTGTGATCCATCACAAAATGGTGCCCTCCCAGATTGACCACAAACACATTTCTTTTTCCATTTAAGTTGTTCTTTATTTAAATCAATATTAATAGAGCCTTTTAAAATAAAAACTTTATAGATATCATCATTAATTTCTTGTATTTCTGCAGCATAACCATTGTACAATTCATGGTTTTGTATTAAAACATAATCTCCTATTTTCATGATTCTCCTTTTGTAACTATTATACAGTACCCCTGGTTGGATTCGAACCAACGCTGTCACGATTTTAAGTCGTGTGCCTCTACCACTGGGCTACAAGGGCAAAGTAGAGCAGGTAGGACTTGAACCTACGATAGCCGAATTATGAGTTCGGGGCCTTGACCAACTTGGCTACTGCTCCTTAGTCTTTTAACCATTACAGGGACATGCCCAGGTCACTCTTTATCTTTCTTAAACCATCCACCTACATTTGGATCTAAGGCTTTACCGTCTAATTGAAGCCCATCAGGATATACTGTATGAAATACTCCATCCATAAGGCTACCCTCTTGTTCAACAACAAAACCATTTTCTCTATCAAATAATTGATATTCCATAGAGTGAATATTGAACGCTTTTCCTAAGATATAAAATACTTTTTGAACATCCAAAGATCCGCAGGTATATAAATCAAACTGTAATAGTCCTGGATCAACTTCATCCCATATATGAAAAGCAATATGGCTAGTCTCAATCATAACAATAGCCGTCAATCCTTTGTTTCCATCCTTATCTACATAAGATGAAAATGGCCCTTTAATAATCTTCATGTCAATTTCTTGTACTAAATTAGTTAAAAAATCAATAGCCTCTTGTTCGGACTGCATAGGATTTTTAACTTTAGCGTTTACTAATAAGTGCTTGTGATATATCATTTTAATATGCCCTTCCTTGTAGGTAAGCGAGATAGTTAAGTATACCAAACATTAAAAATATCAATCCTATAGCCCATTTCATTTATTTATAATCCTAAACGCATCGCCTGTTTCTTCATCTTCATAATCCCAAACATAAGCATTGATAAACTCTGGCTTTTCCCAGTATGGGACTCCATCTGAATCGTAATCATTCCATCCATCTCCACTCATATCAAAACTCCATTCATAGAATGAACCAAACTTATAATATACTGGCCATGTAATCTTCCAAATAATTGAATGTAATTTATACCGCCATCCAAAATCTTCTAATTCATCCTGATATGAGATACGCATAATTGCCCATCCTGAGATATCTCCACACATGTTGGCAAACCATCGTAATGGTGGGCGGGACTTATGAATCTTAATACTAGTTTCTATTTGGTCCACCACGAACTAACTCCCATTCCCCAGTTTCTTTAGCAACATATACATCTCCTGTTTGTCTATCAACTAAGATATATTTTTCAGGGCATTTAGTTTTAAGTGTTACAACCACAGATTTTTCTAATTCTGCAAACTCAATAGACTTTCTACTCATATTGCAACTCCAATTAAAATTCCGATAATAAAAGATCCAATTGCCACCGACCAATAAAAAGTGCGTTGAATGTAATTCCTTTCAATTTCTCTTCTGATACTGCGAGGTATTTGAAAGTCAACATCATAATCATCAATATAAGTCATTTATGCTCTTTCTTCACATGTCTATCCATTGTATCATGGGCAAAAATGCCCCATCTTAACTCTATGTTTTTGCCACAGATGTTACAAATAACAAATCTTTCTGTCATACATTAAGTATACCTTAAAATCATCATTTTGTAAAATCTTTAATGCACATTGAGTCTAAATCATTATAAAAATCTTCAAATATTTTTAAATCAACATTGTTTATTTTTTCTAAGACAGAATTATACTGTAATACATTTTTGCTGCTAACCAAATGCCTAGAATCTGGGTTATCGATTATAGTATTTGTAAAATTATTATTTTTTATATTAACTTTAAGTTCTTTTGATAAAAATAATATAATCTTTTTAGGATTGTCTATCAAATCTAAATATTGTATAAAAATATCTATATTTTTTTTAGCATAATTATAAAATAAAGCATATTCTTTTTTTGCAGCCTCTAAATAAAAATCTAATGTTTGTTTTTTTCTTGTTGGATCAATTTCTTCATAATATAATTCCATGCTTATCCAAGATGCCATAGCCTCTTTTGGGTCTCTTATAATTGTTATTGTTTTATCAAAATCATGTTTTTTTAAAAGGGAATGGGTCCATCCACATTCAACATCAAGCATTTGTAATATATGTTCTCTTAATAGATGCTGGCCAGATCTTGGATAGGTTATAAGTAACACACTCATAATATAAATGATATCATATTAAATAAGTATTAAAGTTCGGCGCAAAATAGAAATGTTTAACTCCTTATGACCTACACGGTCAATAAAGTTTAATATTCTTAATATATGCCGTTGCAGTCAGGACGGCTGTAGAGACTCATATCCACATCTAGCGCACAAAGTGCGGGTATATGAATTATCGTCTATTACAACCTCTATGACAGATACGAATGAACTATGTAAATGCACAATGGATTATTTTACAACCATTTAATGTTACTGGTTAGTATCAGATAAGTGTAAAGAATACGGCTGCTGCAATAAGAACTAGTGCTGAAAGGACAATCTTCTGCTTTGTTTCCTTAGACCATTCTTTAGTATCAATCGCCATGATATCTCCTATCCCATATGCCTAAATGTAAAATGCTTTGAGCAGACATCAATAATCTTGCCAGTGTCTTTTTCTGGCTGAGTAAATTCTGCCTTAGCATCACAGTAATAACATTTATTGTTTGTCATAATATTTTATTATACACTATCCGTGAACATACCAAGTAGGTGGTTCTTGTAAATCCAAAGCATCTATAATTTGTTCTGCAAGATCTTTGGACAATTTGTCCTTGTGCTTGCCTTTAATATAATCGTATATTATTTCTGAGATTATCTCAATCTGGGATTCTTTAGATAGCATGATGTCCATTATACGGGGTATTTGCGAGGGTATAATAAAGCCATGGACCCCACTATCCTATATATAATATATCACCCCCAATATAATGCCATAAAGGTAGGAATAGGGGATATTTCTGGGAAAAGGTTTAAAGCCCATAGGACCAAAGGATGGGAATTAGTAGCATATTGGTATTTTCAAGATCGGCGGGGAGCCAGAAGAGTAGAATCTATAGTAGTAAATACACTAAGGGATAAATATGGACATTTCCTCAATAAGGATAATATGCCATATGGAGGATATACGGAGACATTTAATGCCAAGAAGATATCCAAAAAGAGATTAATGGCTATGGTCAATAAGGCTATAAAGGGGCTTTAATCTACCCCGCCTTATGCACAAATATCTGTAGAGTTATCCTAAAATCTGATTGAACAGGAGATACTCCATGAGGAGTACCTTCCTCAACTAATACTGCAGTGTTGAATGTTGGTGCAATAGCATTCCAGGAATCTCCATCCTTCCAATGAAAAATACCACCATCATTATATTTCCAATTCGGATTTAAATATACGGTTATTGCCTTGCTATATCCAGTATCTGGATGAGAGGTTATTAATGATCCCCTGCCCCATATATTTACTGTGGTTGCTGTTGTGGTTATAGGTTTTTCAATTGTAAAATCTAATACCCCTTTTTCAACCAATATATTTTCTATTTCTTTTTCCATTTCTTCAGTAGGCCTTATGCATAAAACAAGACCACTGCCAATTCTTAATGGACTAGGCCAAGCAAGATTAGTTGAGATATGCCTTATAGGCTCTTTTATTTCTTCACCTTTGGCAATAGACAAACCATACTCATATAGCCTATTTGCTAAATCATCTGATATTAATTTGTCGTATTTTGTAATCATAATTTAATTATACATCATGAATTATCCACAGAAAAATCTTACTGATTATATTTCTAAATAGTCCTAAAGTGGAGTGAAGTGGAGGATAGTGGAGGATGGAGCGTTTTCGAAGGGGGCGCCGTAAAAACCATAAACCTTCAAACCATATATCCTCATATACCATATATGCCCAATATTGTCAAACCATATATCGTTGGGCATTATACATGCAATATAATGGTTTGTCAAATTGGATATATGCATGAATATGCCCATAATGTTTCAGGGATTTTTATCGAAATATCGTAATAAGTTTTAAATAAATCCAAAAAAGATTTAAAAGGTTTGAAAAAGTTTTAAAACCAAGGAATATGGTTTGTTATTGCTTATTAGGGGTATTTGTGTTATGATCGTAATCTTTTTTATTCCCCGCCTGGTGCTGCGCCCGCCATTCGGCCCTGTCAAAAAGCGGCGGGGTAAAAGAAAAATACTTTCCTAATCCAATAACCTTAGTAAAAGCAACAAAGGCATTATGTAAACCAATATCATCTTCATTTGCTGCTTTTGGAAAATTCATTCTATAAAAATGTCTTGGCATAATATAATCATAACACCATTTATATGGTTTGAAAATATTTCAGGGATTTTTAATGTTTGATCGTAATACCTTTTTTCAAAATTCTGTTGTATTTTCCCCCCCGAATATTGCGGGGTATAAAAAAGATACCCAATACCCTATATACAATAAACCATTATACATTCAATACATATGGTTTGACAAATAGAAAATTATTTGATATATGGTTTGAAGGATATTTCAGGGATATCGTAATATTCTTCGTAATAAGATATTTGGAAATTATGGTTTGAAATAGGTCCCGAGAAATCTCAGTCGAAACTACCTGCTTCAAACAAAAGATCATCTAATGTTTCATAGTATTTTGTATTGTCCACCTGTAGTGTTTCACATAGTAGATCCCAGGCTTCGTTTATATATGCCTCTGCTGTTTCTGTTGACTTGACTATCCCCTCGTTTATTGCAAAAGCAAGGGGTAGTGCAAGATCACAATAATCTACATAAGATTCAAATGCTTCTTCATCTCTATAGTCCATCCAGAATTTATCTAATATCTCACACTTCTTAGAAAAGTCTATAGTGGGTTTGTCTGAAGTCACTGCTCTCCTTTTCATGTTGCGCTGATTCAACAATTTCTACAAGCCTATTATACGGCACACTTGGACTTGTTCTAGCCAAATAAACACCAACAAGGTCTAAGTCAATTCTAACATCAGAAACAATGTCAGATAATCTTTTGGCTATCTTTTCTTCAGGAGTCATTATTCGTCTAAGCATTACTTACCTCCAATAAAGTTGATAGCACCCTCTAAAGCCTCTAGTGCGCCTGTGAGGTATTCTGTTTGATACCCTTCGTTCTCAGCAAGGACATCACGGATTTCGTCTGCCTCAGTAATCAAATAATCTAGTATCTGTTGTGTATTCATAGTTCTCCTCATTGTATCAAAAAAGTGGTGACAGCGCAAGGGCAAGAAAGGATTAGAGCCTGCGCTGCCACCTGGACGGGGATGACCAGTCCCCTTATGAAGTAGCCGTCGCTACTAAATTATGGTAATTAATAAAATCTTTAATAGAGTGTTCTCCACCAACCCTACTATCGACAGTATTATTTACAAGATTAATTATGATTGGCTCGTCCATAAAACCTAGGTCATTAGGATTACAAGCATAGATACCAAAGCCTGTCTCATCTAAAATGCTATCTTTAATTAAATAACTAATAGCCATACGAGTAGCATATGCATGGTCTCTCATCTCAATACGTGGCATTGCATGCTGCAGGGCTGCTGCCAGGTCTTCATACATGTCATATTCACCCCAGTGGCTGTATAAGGCCACAGCCTGGTCTTTTGACTGCTTAAAAACGAATGTACAACGTGCTCCCATTGTGGGTCCTTTCGATAGTTGGGTTTTCTTCTAGTGTATCAAATTGTAGGTCTAATGTCAACTGTTCGTACATTATTCCTTCAGATCTGCAATTGCAAATGATAGTTGGTATGTCAATCTGTAGAGGTCTGCTAGTGCCTCCATATACCCTGACAGCCATAGTCTATCTACAGTATCTGAGTAGTCTTCATCTGAGCCAATCTCTTCTGATTGCTGCAGCAATGGATTTAGTTCTTGTTCTGTTTCATACATCCAGTTCTTAAGTTCACCATGGATGATATCAAGACCTGATATGCCTGCTTGAACAGACTTAATTAGATTATCTGATAATTCATTTGGCTTGGGCTGCATGCTCTTCTCCAATCTGTATAAAATGGCGGGTAGCAATAATCTGTCCTGCCAACCAGTTGTATTCAAACTCTAGGTCTCTATAGTCTTTAGAATTCTCATCTAGTTTTTCCATTTCTTCAGCAACTTCTGCTTGGTCCTGCTCAATAGATACAAGATGTATCTTCATATACTCTAATAAATAATCAGACATTTATCTCATCCATTCTATAGTCTGGTACATACTCTTCAGTCAAGTATACTTTATGCTCCTCGCATTCTGCAACTGCTTCTAAATCTGCCTCGCCTAAATAGTGACAAGAATCACAGATTTCTCCACAATCGTTATCACAATACTGTAATGTGTTGAGTGAATCACAGTCCCTGCATTTATTATCGTAGGATTCTGTTTCCATAGATTCGCCATTCTCTATGACTACCTCGCCACCCCAACCAGTCTCTTCCTCAAAGGATAGAGTAAATACTAGATTAGGATACTGCTCAGATAGTTTGACGATAGCCTCAACAGGTGGGGACCATGCTGTATTGAAGCGGTATGAAATAAAGTCCTGACCTTCATCAGTCAACTCAGTCTCAGGATACTTATCATCCTCATTGACACATACATCCCATTTAGTTCCCCAGTTACGCACATTCCAGTCATACCAGTGGTCTGAATCAAAGGATAGGCCCTTAGATAAGTCTGTCTCAGGTTGTGGGCCATAGTAGGCTTCTAGGTTTGTTGGCTTGACAATGTTCCAGAATGCAAATACAGGGTTGGGATAGTGAAACAGTTTCTTTTCCATTTGTCCTGTTTCTCTATTGTAAGTATCATGCATTACCTCAAAGGGGGTATTGAGTTGGGCTTTGAGAGCAGATACGTCTCCACCTGAAATGTCTAGGTGGTTGTAACACCAATTGGGCATTGGATTCCTTTCTATAGGTCTTTGTATAATTCTAGCAAAATCTTATGGGGTTGTCAACTATTGAAAGTGTCCCTCTACTATTAATCCTTGTAAGAAGTCAAAGGCTTTGTATAGATCCCGTTTGGTTTCAGGGTCATCGGCGGGTATATATTTAGTAGCCTCATTAATAGAGATCTGCATATCTACTACATCTGTAATGGTATAGCCTAACATATTTTCCTTTCTGTTATATTTATTATAGCAATTTCAGGGATTTAAGTCAAGTCATCGTAATTAATTTCTGGAAAAATCTAATTAATATCTTAATCAGGTGTGAGAAAAATCACATGCTCGGGGGATTTTTTTGATCAATAAAAAATAGAGCAGTTTAGACTCATGCTCAGGAGTTGAATTAGATTAAACTAATTCTAGAGTTGAATTAACAACTTGCAACAAGCGATTTTTTTCTGCTGTGATAGCAGGGTCAAAACCACTTGAACCCATTAGGATTGATTCAGTAAGACCACGCTTACCTCCACGATACCAATCGATTCTTTCTGTAAGTGCATTCCAAGCACCCCAAGCAGAACCAGCAATCATGCCATTGAATTGACCTGTGTAGATGTCATTGATAGTGTCGATTTTATTCTCCCACTTTTTCAATGCACCCTTTTTGGTTTCATCAGGCTTTGGATACGCAGCAAGAACAATATCATTGAATTGTTGCGCTGTGATTTCTTTCTGAATCATCAACTGAGCCATTTTAGAAAACTCGTCCATGTATGCATTAGCAACACCTAGAGCCTCACGTGCTTGTTGCACTTTACCGTCAGCAGATTGGGTGTGACGAATCTTGAATGATTGCTTTACGCCACGCTTACCTCTACCAAGAGCAACGGCAAGAGTGTTAGCACACACAACACGAACTGGGGTCACACTTGCTTGAATAGCAACTGAACCATCGTGTGATGTATTGACAAGAAGATAAGTCTTGACAACATCTGCAACACCGCTAGGGTCTAGAACGGTTTCACGCTCAAGAGCAAGAGAGCCGAAAACTACACGACCACCCTTGAGAGAGCCAGCAGTCTCCCAACGACCTCCACCATCAAGAATTGCATCACCAAAAGTGAATAGGTCTTCATTTTGTAGTGGAACATAACGCTCACCTACAACACCCAAAACATCTGTCTGAGAATTATCAAACGGATTAGTGCGAACAACATATTGATAAGATTTATCTGATGAGAGATTTTCTGGAATCACTACATCTTCTAATCTAACATTCCAATTCTGGAGATTAGCAAGAGACAACATTTCTGATGTTGAAACTTCCTCATTAAATACGGTTCCTAAACCATGCCAAGCAGGTTCACGGAAACTAGCGAATGACTTTTCTGATTCTAATTCATGAGCCATTTTTTCTTCCTTTCTGTTTGTTTATTATCTAAAGTTTAGCACAATGGACTGACAAAAGCAAATCCTGGAATTCGTGATCTTTTTCTTAAACTTCTTAAAACGGACATATAGTACAAAAGCCCCTCGGGAAATTTTTAGAGCAGTTTACATGGACGTGCTCAGGTCCCTCACGGTCTCTTTGAAAGAAAGGATGAAAGAAGAGAGCCGTGCACATTGCGGGGCCTTTCATGATCCCCGCAAATTTTATTTAGATGTCAACACTGTCGACACTAGATGAAACATGTGTGACATGGTCCGTGTCATATACAATTGCGTCGAAATCAATATCATTGATTATGTCTTCAGCATTCTCACCTGCAGGCACATTCAATGTTATATAGTAAGTTACAGAGACTTCAGCCTCTACTTCTTTTGTTAGTTCGAATCCACCAATCTCTGCCAGTTCCAAGGCCTGCGCCTCGTTGATGGCAATATTCTCTAGATTCTCTATGGTCCAATCACGTAGTGATTCTGACATTGCATTCAATGCAGCAGATGTACTAAAGTCACGCTGCACGACACGAGCATGAGACTCTTCTACAGTCTTTACTCGCTCCTCTAATTCGGTAATTCTATTACGAAGGAATTCCTCCGTCATATGTATTTCATTAGTTTCCATTTGTTATATCCTTTCCAAGTTCATCAAATTCTTTGATATCATCAATCATAGCGTCCATTTGTTCTTCTGTCAATAGGACATTAGTGACAAGTGTTGCTGTTAGTGATGAGAGTAGAGCAGAATACTCAAACAATGCTCTTGCGAAATCATTATCTGACATTTCATTTCTTGTGTGAAATAAGTGAGAAGCGATGCCCATTGTCATTTCGTCATGAACTGCTTCTGCTGTTGCTTGTTGTATTGCTATAGCGGTTGCTATCATCTTAGTTCCTTTCTTTCTAATTCTAAGTTTAGCATTTGGGTCTGACATTTGTCAAGTTAGGAGGTGGAGCAGTTTAGAGTCATGCTCAGGACGATCCCCAGGGGACACTTGCTATAAATAGCGTGGAACGCAGGGGATAGAGAGAGGGGCTTTTACACCCCTCCCAATTTTACAAGTATCTTGCGATAGCGTTGTAAGTAGAAGTAGAAACTACTTCCTCGTCTGTCATCTTGAGAATACGGACAGCGTTCTCAATTTCCTCAATCATTTCCTTATACTGCCAATCATGGTAAGTAGTAAAATCCTTTTGAGGTTCATCAGGTAGTTCAATACTTCCAGCAGGTAAGCAGAAAGATACTTGGATTTCGCCATTGTATCTCTTGTGAGCAGATAAGTCAGTTGCCTTAGAGATAGCAGATACCGCAAGTTTTGCGACTTCCTTGTTATGCTTCTCCTCAAGTTTCTTGAACTTAGCCTCGTTGCTTGCTTGATTAGCCTTATCTTTGTTGATTTGGGCTAACTTAGTTTCTAATGCCTTGATTACTTTGGTTGTAGCAATCTTGACATTTATGGCTTTTCCATTTCTTGCCATTGTTATCCTTTCTTAGTGGGTTGTTATTTATAGTCTAGCATTTTTACTGCTAGAAATCAAGTGAGCAGTTTTAGTAGTCATGCTCAGGACTTTTCCTGTATTAGGAATTACTTTGCTGTCCAAGTTGTCCAGCGTGGTGTGCCATTGACATCAAGTTTTACACGAACTGTTGTTCCGTCTGTGTTTGGCTTGATTTCTGTGATAACACCTGTCACCTTTGACTTTTGTGAGGTGTAGGTGTCGCCTACCTTGTAAGTTGCTGTTGCTACTGCCATTTGTATTTCCTTTCAGTTGGTTGTTTTGCTTACTGTATTATTATTACATTTTGTAGAGAAAATGTCAAGTTTGACCCTGACATTTCTCACATTTTGAG
>Ga0247724_1000034_pt1 | contig 47653 bp, 71 predicted proteins | sample OKSTACKMC2E_FD_182776 | JGI IMG/M metagenome (GOLD analysis project Ga0247724, IMG submission 182776) | Subsurface sediment microbial communities from gas well in Oklahoma, United States - OK STACK MC-2-E | ecosystem: Environmental > Terrestrial > Deep subsurface > Rock core/Sediment | place... | reverse complement strand
ACTCTTTTTTCATAAACGTCCAGAAAAAAGCGGGACGTACTAGAAGGCGAAATGGCGCAACGTGGGAGAAGGTCTCAGTCTGATCTGATGACCATGGCCCAAGTTGCGCCCGTTTCCGGCGAAGCTCGCCTGGTGGCGCCGGCGCACATCACAGACGCAGAGCGATGCGTCTGGATGGAAGTGGTCAATGACCAGCCCGCATCCGCCTTCTCACCCACCCATGGCCCCCTGCTAGAGCAGTACTGTCGACACATTGTCCAGGCTCGATTGCTGGCTGACGAGATCATGAACTTTGATCGCGCTTGGCTGGCTGACGATGATGGCCTGAAGCGCTATGACCGGCTGCTGGCGATGCAGGAGCGGGAAGGGCGGGCGGCGTCTTCGCTGGCCACCCGCCTGCGCATCACCCGCCAGGCCACGACGGACCCGAAGACGGTTGGCCGTGCTAATGGGCGCCAAGCCCGATCCAAGAAGCCTTGGGAACTCGTCGACGCCTAACGCGGGGCGACCGCAACATCGCTTGGATCGAGCAGTACTGCCGAATCCCCGAAGGGAAATTGGTAGGCAAGCCGGTAAAGCTGACGAAGCACCAGCGTGGCTGGATCAAGCAGATATACGACACGCCGACGCGGCTGTTCATCCTGAGCATGGCTCGGAAGAACGCCAAGACGGCGCTATCGGCGTTTCTCCTTCTCCTGCACTTGTGCGGGCCTGAGGCAAAGCCGAACAGCCAGCTTTACAGCGCGGCGCAGTCCCGGGAACAGGCCGCTATCCTGTTTGCCCTGGCCGCCAAGGTGGTGCGCATGTCGCCGGATCTGTCGGAATACGTGCTGATCCGGGACACGGCCAAGCAGTTGTTCTGCACGGAGATGGGGACGCTGTATCGGGCGCTGTCGGCCGAAGCCAGCACCGCCTACGGGCTGAGCCCGGCCTTCACCATTCACGACGAGCTGGGCCAGGTGCGCGGGCCGCGGTTCGAGCTGTATGAGGCGCTGGAGACGGCTAGCGCGGCGCAGGATTCGCCATTGTCGATCGTGATCAGCACGCAGGCGCCGACCGACGCGGACTTGCTTAGTTTGCTGATTGACGATGCCCTCACGGGCGCAGACCCGCGGCAGAAGGTGGTGCTGCATACGGCGCCGATGGACCTGGAGCCGTTTTCGGACGAAGCGATCAGAGCGGCGAATCCGCACTTTGACGACTTCATGAATCAGGACGAGGTAAGGCGCCAGGCGGCAGACGCCAAGCGCATGCCTAGCCGGGAGAACTCATACCGGAACCTGATCCTGAATCAGAGGGTGGAGGCGCACAACCCGTTTGTGTCCCGGGCTATCTGGGAAGAGAACGGCGCGCAGCCGGAGCCGTTGGAAGGCAAGACAGTGTACGGCGGGCTGGATTTGTCCAGCGTGTCGGACTTGACGTCTCTGGTTCTGGTGTCGGAAGAGGGCGACGTCCACCCGCGATTCTGGCTGCCGGAGGAAGGGTTAGCGGAGAAGTCCCGCAATGACCGGGTCCCATACGACGTGTGGGCCGATCAGGGGCTGCTGCTCACTACGCCTGGCCGGGCAATTGAGTACGAGTTCATTGCTCACGAGCTGCGCAAAGTGTTCGACACCTGTCATGTCGTGGCACTGGCTTTTGACCGGGCCATGATGCGGTTCCTGAAGCCGTGGCTCGTCCGGGTTGGATTCACAGAAGAAGAACTGGCGAAGTTTGTAGAGTTCGGCCAGGGGTTCATGTCGATGAGCCCGGCGCTGCGCGAGCTGGAAGCCCGTCTGCTGGGTGGAAAGCTGAAACACGGCGAGCACCCGGTGCTGACGATGTGCGCGATGAACGCTGCAATCGTTCAGGATCCGGCCGGTAATAGAAAGTTCACGAAAGCGAAATCGTCGGGCCGGATTGACGGCATGGTTTCGCTGGCAATGGCGGTAGCGGCGATGCCTCAAGAGCAGGAACCTGTTCGGAAACTCATCCTGGCAACGGCGGGCTGACATGTGTCAAGGCTGCATTAACCGGCAACGGAAACTGGTCGCGTGGCTGTGCCGGCGCGGCATGACAAGGATGTGCGAGAAGGCTAAGGCCAGACTCGCCAAGATGGAGCAATCCAAACATGACGAACCGAGCCTATAGCCTTCTGGAAATCAAGGCGATCGATGAGGACAAGCGCGAGATTTCGGGCGTGGCCACGACCCCTGAGCCGGATCGAAGTGGGGACATCGTGGAGCCGCTGGGGGCCAAGTTTGCACCGGTGATCCCCTTGCTTTGGCAACATCGCCACGACATGCCCATCGGCGAGGCCCGGCTGAGCGCGCCGACGAAGGCAGGAATTGGCTTTGTTGCAAGTATCGCGAAGATCTCTGAGCCAGGCCCACTGAAAGACATCGTTGATATGGCGTGGCAAGCCATCAAGGCACGCTTGGTGAAGGGGACGTCCATCGGGTTCAACCCGACGGCCTTTGACTACATGAGCGAGGGTGGAATCCGGTTTCGCGAGTATGAAATCTACGAACTGAGTGCCGTTACCGTTCCGGCCAACGCCTCCGCGACCATCCAGGCAATCAAGTCCTTGGATCGCCGGATTCTTATTAACCGTCCGGTGTCTCTCATCAAGAGCACCGAGCAAACCGCAAATCTTAACGGCGCCGTCCGACTGGTCCGCGCCTAACTTTTGATCCGCCGCCTGCCGTTGCACGCCGGCCGCACTGATCAGCCCTACACGAGCCGCCCTCGAGGCGGCTTTCTGACATCTGAACCGCCCCAGTGGCGGTTTTTTCATTTGAAGGAGACGTCATGAAGACGTTTGCTGAGCAAGTTGCTGACCTGCAGGCCACGCGCGCCGCCAAGGTCGAAGAATCCAAGTCCATCGCCCGCAAGGCTGCCGACGAGTCCCGCTCCATGGATTCGGGTGAGGCCGAGCAGTTCGACACGCTGCAAGGAGAGATCAAGCGCCTGGACGATGACATCGCCCGCTACTCGCGCCTGGCTGATATCGAGAAAGCTGACAAGGCGTCCGCGAAGCCTATCGACGGCAAGGAGAAGTCGGAAAAGATCGCCGTTGGCGGTGCTGACCGACTGCCCGTGCAGGTGAAGAACACGGAAAAGCTGGAGCCCGGCATGGGTTTTGCCCGGGTGGCTCGGGTGAAGGCTATCGCCCACATCGAGCACATGGACCCGGCGCAGATCGCCAAGTCGATCTACCCGGACGACGAGGCCCTGGTCAAGTCGTTCACGAAGGCAGCTGTGCCCGCAGCCAACAGCGGCAACGCCACCTGGGCAGGCAATCTGATTCTCGAAGGTGGCGGTTACTTCGCCGACTTCGTGGAATACCTGCGTGCCCGTTCGGTGGTCGGCCAGATCAGCGACCGCCTGCGCCGCCTGCCGTTCGATACTCCAGTGATGATCCAGGGTTCGGCCGGCGCGGCCAAGTGGACCGCTGAAGGTGCTGCCAAGCCCCTGACGCAGTGGACCTACACGAAGACCAAGCTGGAGCCCCTGAAGGTCGCGGCAATCGCTGCAGCCACCAAGGAACTCCTGAACCGTGCTTCTGTGGCTGCGGACGCGCTGATTCGTGACGAACTGGCCCGCTCGGTCAACGCCGCAATCGACGGCACCTTCGTGAGCGCATCGGCCGCCGTGGCCGGATCGACTCCGGCCGGCATTCGCAACGGCGTGACGCCGCTGACGCTGACCGGTGACGGTAGCGTCGAAGGCATCCGCTGCGACGCTGCGGCGATGCTGAAGGAGCTGGTTGGCGACAACCTGAGCGTGGCGGGTGCCTTCTGGGTCATGCCGGAAACCGTCGCTATCGACCTGTCGTCGGCGGTCAATGCGATGGGCGCTCCTGCCTTCCCGGGCGTCACCCCCACGGGCGGCACGTTCATGGGCCTGCCGGTCTTCACGTCCCAGTACATCCCGACCGATTCGAGCGGTTCGGTGGTGATGCTGATCAAGGGCGACGAGATCTTCCTCGGTGACGAAGGCGGCGTGCAGGTGTCGATGTCCGACCAGGCTTCCCTGGTTATGGACGACGCGCCGACCATGAACAGCACCACGCCCACGGCGGCTCAAGTGGTGTCGATGTTCCAGACCAACAGCGTGGCGTTCCTGGTGGAACGCTTCATCAACTTCGCCAAGCGCCGCCCGCAAGCGGTAGTCTGGGCGAACGCGAACTGGAACCCCTGCGCCTAATCAGCCGTCAGGTTCAAGGGGCTTCCGAAGGGAGGCCCCTTCTGCAAGACGAAAGGACTGACATGCAAAAAGTGACCTTCACCTACAACAACGGGCGTGAACGGATGCTGTCTGCTCGGGATGCCGAACTGCTGCAACGTCTGGGAAAGGGTACCTACCTGACCCGAGATATGGCGGCGGCTCGTCCTGTGGTCGTTGCGGGCTCTGCTGTCTCGAACGAGGACGTCGACCTGGACGCCCTGGATGGTGAAGCGCTCCACGCGCTTGCCCGCGAGCGAGGCGTGAAGGTGCATCACAAGGCCGGTGCGGACAAGGTGCGCGCAGCCCTGCGTGAGGCCACCGAGTGAGGATTCTCGGGTTCACCTTCGGGCATCAGAAGGCGATGGAGACCGTTGGCGGAACGTGGCGCAATGCGTGGCGGATCATCAGCGAGCCGTTCGCTGGAGCTTGGCAGCGCAACATCGAGGAGAAACAGGGAGACCTGATCACCTATCCGACGTTGTATGCCTGCATTTACCGAATCTCGTCGGATATCGGCAAGCTGCCATTCTCTTTGCGTAGTCGTGACGATAACGGCGTGTGGACCGAAGTCAGCAATCCGGCATATGACCCTGTGCTTCGCAAGCCTAACGGGTTTCAGACACCGGCCCAGTTCCGCGAGTACTGGATCATTACGAAACTGACCCAGGGGAACGCCTACATCCTGAAGCGCCGCGATGGCCGTGGGGTGGTGACGGAACTGTACGTGCTGGATCCTGAGCGCGTGCTGCCGATGGTGTCGGATTCGGGCGCTGTGTTCTACCAGCTGCAGACCGATAAGCTCAACAGCCTGCCGGAGGGTTATCCGGCTGAGAATTTGATTGTTCCGGCGAGTGAGATCATCCACGACCGCTGCATGACGGTCCACCATCCCCTGATTGGGGTTCCGCCCTTGGCTGCAGCCCACTGGCCCGCGCTGAAGAACATGAAGATCATGCGGTCGGCGACGGAGTTCTTCGCGAACAACGCTCAGCCTGGTGGCCTCCTGACCGCGCCCGCGGGCATGAAAGAGGAAGACGCCAAGGCAGTTCAAGAATATTGGAATAAGGAATTCTCGGACGGGAAGTCCGGAAAGGTGGCCATCATCGGCGCCGACATGAAGTTCACCCCATTCGCCATGAAGAGCATCGATGCTCAGATGATTGAGCAGATGCGCTATAGCGACGAGCAGATCTGCCAGCCGTTCGGGATCCCGCCGTTCAAGGTCGGGATTGGAACGATCCCGTCCGGCCTCGGCGTTGACGGCGTGAACCTCATGTACTACAGCGATGCACTGCAGGCCCCCATTCAGCACATGGAAGATCTGCTGGACGATGGCCTGAAAGTTACCCGTCCGTTGGGAATCGAGCTGGATACTGAGCCCCTGCTGCGCATGGACGAAGCCAAGAAGGCAGACATCAACACGAAGCTGGTAGGCGCCATGATCAAGACGCCTGACGAGGGTCGCCGACCCTTCAACCTGGCGCCGACTGCTGGCGGTAACACGCTGTGGGGCCAGAACCAGGACTATCCGTTGGGCATGCTTGCAGACCGTAAAGAGTGGGATCCCGCCATGCAACCTGCGGCCACGCCTGCTCAAGCGCCCGAGCCTGACCCTGATATTGAAGAATTGCGCGCCTTTGCAGGTACCCATAAGGCTATCGCCGCAATGAAGAAAGCCCTGGAGCCTACCTATGTCGTTTGACCCTGAACTGTTCGGCCAAGCCATGGGCGATGCGATCATCAAGGCGGTGCAGCCTCTGAAGGACGAGATTGCACGTTTGAAAGCCCAGCTTGCCGACATGCCGCAGCCCATTTCCGGAAAAGACGGCACTGATGGCCGTGACGGTAAGGATTGCGACATGGAGGCCGTCAAGAAGATGATTGACGAGGCCGTTAAGTCCATTCCCGTCGTGCATGGCAAGGACGGGACCGACGGGAAGGACGGCGACCGTGGCGATAAAGGTGAGGACGGCATGAATGGCGCGGACGGCATTGGGATGGCGGGAGCCATGATCGACCGCGAAGGATCGTTACTACTCACGATGAGCAACGGCGAAGTCAAGAACCTCGGCCCGGTGGTCGGGTCCGACGGGCGCGACGGCCGTGACGGCAAGGACGGGGCAGATGGTATCGGATTGGACGCCTTCGAGCTGGAATACCTGGACGAAACGCACGAAGTGCGGATCAAAGCTTCCTGCGCTGGCCGGGTGAAGGAGATCCGCTATCCTGCCGGCGGGATCCGCCCAGGCGGGTACTGGCGCGAAGGTACGAAGGCGAAGGCGGGTGAGGCCTGGGTACATGATGGTTCGCTGTGGATCGCCAAGAAGGATACTCCCGCCAAGCCCGACGCTGCGGGCGAAGACTGGGTAATTGCCGCCCGAAAGGGACGTGATGGCGAACGCGGCCAGAAAGGCAAGGATGCTACGCCTGAGGTCCCGATCAAGCTGAAGGATCAAGCATGAGCCTGGTGACCGTCGAAGAAGCCCGAATGCATCTGCGGGTTGATTCTGTGGATGATGACCCATGGTTCGCCACATGGATTCCTGCCGTGGAAGATGCCGTTTTCACTTGGCTTAAGGATGCATGGCGGGCGTATGAACCTTCAGGCGATCTCGATAGCGCCGGCAATCCAATCCCTGCGGTGGACTCCAACGGAGACGCGATTCCAAAGTTTGCAGTGAAGGCCGCTGTCCTAGTCGAGTTGGCCCAGCAATATCGTTACCGTGACGGGTCCGAAGCGGGCGCTGTCCCTTCCCATTGGGGGTATGGATTCGTGCTTGGCGCTGGCGCCACCAGTCTGTTGTCAGGTCTGCGAAAGAGTACCGTTCAATGAGCTTGGAAGCCGGCCGACTTCGCCATCGGGTTGCCATTGAGCGTTTCGAAGTGACGCAGGATCCAGTCACCGGCGCTGTCACCGAAAGCTGGACGGAGATTGCCAAGGTCTGGGCGGGAATTGAACCGCTTTCGGTCCGGGAGTTCGTCCAATCGGCGGCGGGTCAGTCCGAAGTTACTGCACGCATCACTATCCGGAATCGAGACATCCTGGCCACCGACCGTATTACTCATCGAGGCGCGGTGTACAACATCCGCGGCGTGCTACCTGATAAGGAAAGCGGGCTGGAATACATCACCCTGCCGGTCGGCACGGGTGTGAACGAGGGCTGAATTGGAGTTTGTGTTGTTGGCCCCGGGTCCGAGCATGAGCCGTGACCTGGCCGAATCCCTGCGCGGTGAGCGCGTCGGGGTGGTCAGCAATGTGTTTGAGCTGGCCCCGTGGGCCGACTTCCTAGCTGCGAATGACCGGGCTTGGTGGCGGGCCTACCCAGAGGCGATGAGCTTTGCGGGGCGCAGGTTTTCGAGCAGTGAGTTTCCTGGCGTGGAGCGCTGCCGCCCTGGCAACACACAGTGGGCGAGCGGTGTCCTTGCGCTGCAGGTGGCCGTGAACCTTGGCGCTACCCGGATTCGGCTGTACGGATTCGACATGCATGGATCACATTACTTCGGTGAATACACCAACGGTCTGGTCAATACGAAGCCACATCGGCGAGCGGTACACCTGCAGCAGTTCCGGGATTGGGCTCGGGCGAATCCGAGCGTCGATGTTGTGAACTGTACGCCCGGGTCGGCGTTGGACTGCTTCCCAATGGAGGCAGCTTGATAGTACGGGGTATGAAGGGGCTGGGGGACAACATCTACCAGCGGGCCTTTGTGAAGCGGTTGCAGGAGCCGGTTTACTTGGAAACTCCCTGGCCTGAGCTGTACGAAGACCTACCAGGGGTGAAGTTCGTTAAGGCTGAGACGTCGCTAAGGACGCAGGCCAAGAACATGGCGCTGCAGCAGGAATCTCGCTGGGAGAAGCCGCCCCGGGAATCGGTGGTAACGGTGCAGTACGGCACGGCTGGGATTGTGACCGGGATGCGTCGATGCTTCGGCGTGGCGCCTGGGTCGTTTGACCTGCCAGATTTCGGACCTTCGCCGGTATCTGGGCGGTACATCGTAGTTCGGCCGGCGACTGTGCGGGCAGAGTGGGTAGCGGAAGCGCGCAACCCGCTGACCATGTACATCGCTGAAGTCGCCGAGACTGCGCGAGCAGCAGGCTACCGGGTGATCTCGGTGGCGGATCTGGAGGCGGGTAAGGAGTGGGCGGTGGGGAAGCTGCCGCCCGCGGACGAGGTCTATCACGCTGGCGAGTTCAATGTGCGCCAGCTTATGGCCCTGGTTCGTAATGCCCAAGCGGTGATAGGCGGAATCGGCTGGATGTTGCCCGCATCCATAGCGATGAAGGTTCCCGCGTGGGTCATATGCGGGGGGCAGGGCGGATTCAACGCCCCGGAACTGATCACAGACGAGAAATACATGGACCTGAGCCGAATTCGGTTCGCGGTCCCGGACAACTTTTGCCGTTGCCGGCATAAACAGCACAACTGCGACAAGCGAATCAAGAACCATGCGAGTGACTTTGCCGACTGGCTACGAAGACTCCCTGATCTGGTGGCCTGAGCGTGGCATGGGGTTCCATCCCCGGCCGGCTATGGACTACACCACGAGCTACTGGGAGGAATTCCGACAGCGGGACGCATCCCCGATGGGGGAGCTGCTGACCGCATCGCGGCTGGCATTGGTTCGTCGGCACTATGCCGGCCAGGTAGTTGATATCGGTATCGGCGGTGGGCGCTTTGTCGAGTATGCAGCCGCGCAGGGCTACGACGTCAATGTCGAAGCCAACGAATGGCTGCGCCAACGGGGCGCCTTTTGCGATCCCTATGCGCGTCCGGTTGACGCCATCACTTGCTGGGACAGCCTGGAGCATATTCCGGATCCGGGAGCGCTGCTCGCGCAGGTTCGGGAATGGGCGTTCGTCTCCATCCCTATCTTCGAAGAGGGCGACGTTGTGCTTGGCAGCCGGCACTATAAGCCGGGAGAGCATATCTGGTACTTCAGCCACCGCGGACTGGTGGATTGGATGAAGGCGCGAGGCTTTGCCTGCATGGAACACAACGAATCTGAAACCGAGCTGGGCCGAGAAGGTATTCGCAGCTATGCGTTCATGAGGGTCGCATGAAGGTAGAGGTCAAGCTATCCGGTGTCGATGGCGTGATCGACCTGTTGAAGAGCTTGCCTCCGGAGATCGTTTCTAAGCGTGGCGGCCCGGTGAAGCTGGCGTTGGCCAAGGGCGCCCGCTTGATCCGTGACGAGGCAAAGAAGAACTTACGGCGCGCCATTGCGATGCATGGCGACGAGTCGACGGGGTTGCTGGAAAAGAACGTCATTTCCAGCCGCGGCAAGCCGCCCAGCACTGGGAAGGGAGAGCGATATCTGGTCCGTGTGCGGCGTAAGGCCTACCTGGGGAAGAAGGGGAAACCTGTAACGACCAGGGCGACCGCCAGCTTCATGGAATACGGGACGGAAGATCAGCCCGCTACGCCTTGGCTGCGTCCCGCGGTGCGCCAGCATGGCGAGGCAGCCATCAACACCATCACACAGGACCTCACGAAGCGAATTGACAAGGTGGTCGCCGACATGGGCGCCAAGAACCGGAATAAGTAATGCTGCCTGCCGTCTTCCAGACCCTTCAAACGCCCGCTGTGTTGGCAATCGTCGGAGGCACGCCCGTCCGCATTTTCCGTCATGGCGCCGCGCCGCAGGACACTGCAAAGCCGTATGTCACATGGTTCGAGGTCGCCGGCCAACCCTATGACCAGTTGAGCGGCACACCGTGCGGCGACTTTGACAGTGTGCAGATTGACTGCTGGTCAATGTCGGATCTGCAGGTGGAGCATCTTGCCAGAGCCGTCCGTGATGCTGTGGACATGGCCGGAATTGCCAATCGCATCGTCGTGAACCTTCGGGATCCCGATACCAAGCTATACAGGATTGGCCTAGAGGCCGACTTCATCAACTCCCGCTAACCTGTTCCCCTAGTTTTGCCTTGCCCGCCTCGAGCGGGCTTTTTCTTTTGGAGCCCGCAATGACCGCTGGAATCGTAAAAACCCAAGGTACCGAGCTGTACTTCAAGACCGTCGACTCGACGCCCGCGCTGGTAAAGATGGCCTGCCCGACTGGCATTACCGGCCTTGGCGGCGCTGCTGACCAGCTCGAAACCACCTGCCTGGACACCCAGGATGACAAGGAATACACCGGCGGCCTGGGCAATCCTGGCCAGGTGTCCGTGCCGTTCAACTTCATCCCCTCCAATGCGTCGCAGCAAGACCTTTTCGACATGAAGGCGCGCCGTGATGTGCTGGAATGGATCGTTCTGTTGTCGGACGGTACCGCAGCGCCGATTCTGGATTCGAACGACGACATTGAAGCGCCCGCCGGCCGCTCGAGCATCAAGTTTCAGGGCTACATCGCTGACCTGAACCTGGACATCGCCACCAATGAAATCGTACGCGGCACGCTTACCATTCAGCGCTCCGGCCCCGTCATCTTGACCCCGAAGGCCTAAGCATGATCGACCAGTCGTTTTTCGCTTCGGATGCGGTTCAGGAAAAGGAAGTCGGCCTGGGCGATGGGAAGATGCACAAGTTGCATTTCCGCGAGTACAGCGGCGCGGCGTTCAATGCATACGCCCATGCTGTCCGGTCGGATGACCTGGCGGTGAAGGGTGGGGCGATGGCGATTCTCATCGCTGATTCGCTCTGCAATGAAAAGGGTGAGCGGCAATTGACGGTAGCGCAGGCGTCAAACCTCAAGCCCCAGGCAATGCAGGCTATTTTCCGGGCCGTCCTGGAGGCGAACCAGGTGGGCCAGGACGACGCGGGAAACACGTAAAGGCCGGCGGCGACGACTGGTTGTGGGCCGTCCTGGCGCTTCGTCTTGGCGGCCGCACTATCCAGGAATTGCGGCTGGCCATGACCCAGCGGGAGTTCGAATTTTGGAAGGCATTCTATGAGCGCTATCCCTTTGACGACCTCCACATGTACCACCGGCCGGCGGCGCTGATCTCGCAAAGCATGGCCGGTGGTGACATGGCCCAAAAGATCGAATGGCTCTCGAGCCCCATTGTTCGTGACCTCTCTGACGCAGACCTTCGTACGCTCAAGGCGTTCGGGCTCAAACCCCAAGGATAGATAGATGGCAACAGCCGGCAGTATCGTCGTCGATCTGTTGATGAAGACGGGTTCGTTCGAAACGGACGCCCAGCGTGCGTCCAAGACGGCCGAAAAGCGCTTCAAGGAGATCGAGAAACAAGCCAAGGAGACGGCTACCTCGGTAAGCAGTGCATTTGCTGGCCTTCTCAGCGGTGCGCTGCTCGGCGTGGGCTTCGGTACGGTCTTCGGGAAGTTCATCGAGGAAACGAAGAACGCCCAGAGTGAACAGGCGCAGCTCGCGGCGGTCCTGAAATCGACGGGGAACGCTGCCGGCTTCACGGCCGCGGAGCTGAACAAGATGGCCAGCGGCATGGCTGGCGTTGTCAGTGAGGGTGATATCAACCGTGCCCAGACGCGGCTACTGTCGTATACCGGCGTGGTCGGGGACGAGTTCCCGCGTGCGCTGCAGGCGGCGATCGACATGTCCGTCCGCTTAGGGATGACGGTTGAGCAATCCGCAGAGACGGTAGGAAAGGCGCTCGATGTCCCCAGCAAGGGCCTGACCGCGCTGTCCAAGCAAGGCTTCCGGTTCACCGAAGACCAGAAGAAGCTGGTGGAGTCGCTAGAGCAGACTGGGCGCGTAGCCGAAGCGCAGGACGTTATCCTGAAAGCGCTGGAATCCTCCTACGGCGGCGCGGCGGACGCGGCCAGGAATACCCTCGGCGGTGCGCTCGAGGCCCTGCAGAATCAGATCAATGATCTGATGACGGGTGACGACGACAGCGTTAACGGCCTGACCGCTGCCGTGAACGAATTCACGGACCTTCTGGGTTCGTCCGAGACAAAGGCCACGTTTAGCGCGTTCACGACCTTTCTCGCTGAAGTGGCCACCGGCCTGGTCACGGTCATCAACGAGTTCAAGAAGGCAGCAGACGCTGCGGATAGCTGGCTGGAAGCCATTAATGTCAAGGTGGCTGACACCATCTTTGGTGACTCCGATCCCGCCAAGGAGGTCGAGAACATCACCAAGCGTCTGAACGAGAACCGTGCAGCGGTAGAGAAGCTGCGCGAGGCGCAGGCCGCGAACCCGTCCGGCAAAAGCAAGAACATGTTCGGGTTCGAGCAGAACGAGAACTATGACCAGCGTATCAGCGTCCTGCAGTCAGCCATCCGTGCCGGCGAGGCTCGGTTGGTGTTTGCGCAGGGACGTCTAAACGCGAAAGACCGAGACATCCTGAAGGGGTATACGGGCGTCGATGAGACGGGCGTGCCTACGACAACTCTGGAGCCTATCCGTGCAACAGCAACTTCGGCACCTGCAGAAAAGGCTACCAAAGAGCGCGTCGATCAGGGCCAGAAACTCATCGATCAGATGAATCAGCGTATCGCGCTGATTGGCAAAGAAACCGAGTACGAGAAGCTTCTTGAGCAGGTTCGCATCGGATCGGTCACGTTCAAGACCCAAGCGCAGCAGGACGAAGCGCTGGCGGCGGCCCAGACTCTGGACTTCATCAACGAGCAGACCAAGGCATACGAAGAATCTCAAAAGCAGGCCGCGGCGCTGTCCAAGGTCCTGGACGAGCTGTATCCGGACCAGGCCGCTACCAACGACTACCTATCGAAGCTGACATTGCTGACGGAAGGGTTGCACAACGGCACCCTTACCGCGGAGCAGTACTACGAGGCCGTTGCAAAGCTTGAGGAGAAGTTCGGGGAAACCTCGGATGGCATGACGGAGTTCGCCGTCCAGGCAGCTAGAAACATCCAGGATGCCTTGGGCGACACGCTTGAGGACGTTTTGAGCGGGAATTTCAAGAACATTGGCTCGAAGTTCGCCGATATGATTTTCAAGATGGCCGCGAATGCCGCCGCTGCAAACCTAGCTGGTGCTCTTTTCGGGGACTTCGGCAAGTCGGGCCAAATTGGCGGTCTGCTCGGCAGTGCATTTTCTGGGCTATTTGGTAGCGGGGGAGGGGCCGGGCCAGCGCCAACCGCTGCTCAAGTTGGGTCTGCTGGAGACGGTCTGATGTTCTTCGCCGATGGCGGGTATACAGGCCCGGGAGGAAAGTACGATCCCGCCGGCGTTGTGCATGCTGGTGAATACGTCATCCCCGCCGAAGCTACTCGTCGTCTTGGCGTGGGGTTCCTTGACCGTCTGAGAGGATATGCCGATGGTGGCTACGTTGGCACTTCGGGTGGCATGCCTGCCATGCAGGGCGGATCCACGAGAGTCGAAATCATCAACAATGGGACACCTCAAGAAGTGAGAGGAGCCAATACTAGCTTCGACGCCGAAGGCCAAGTGATCAGCATCATAGTTGGAGATATGCGCCGAAATGGGCCAACAGCGGCGGCTGTTCGTGAAATTTCGAGGAACCGCTGATATGGCTACATTCCCAAGTTACGCCAAGATCCTATTGGCTGGGTTCAAGGAGGAGGCCGATTTTGGAATCCTTCGGACGGAGATGGATGGCGGCATCGCAAAGCAACGTCCACGATGGACGACGCCTATCGTCACGCGGGATGTGAGTATCCATGTCGATTCAGCCGCACAGAAAATCGACTTCGATCAATGGCTGGAAACGGATTTGAATGGCGGGGCGGCCTGGTTCGACTGGATAGATCCGCTTGATGGCGTTTTGAAGCAAGCTCGAATTGTGTCTGGGAAAGTCGCATGGTCCAGTCCTGGGAAAGTCTGGCGAGCCAACGCCCAGTTGGAAACGGTCGGTTAACGTGACCAGATCACTTTCTGCCGAAGCCTCCCGCAACCTGCTAGCGACCTCCGCCGACGAACCGCTGCTGGCCGCCATCGAGATCACACACCCGGGTCTGGAGGTGCCGGCGCGATTCGTGAACGACACGCTGGACATCACCATCGAGGGCAATACGTTCTTCGCGTGCCGCTTCGATCTGACGTTGCCGGACGACCAGGACGAGCAGGTGCCGCAGGCGCGCCTTGAAGTGGACAACATCGGGCGCGAGCTCACGCAATGGCTTGAACAAAGCCAAGGTGGAGCCGGCGCGAAGTGCCGAATCATCATGGTGCTGCGATCAGCGCCCACTAACATCGAGTTCGACATGACCCTCGACCTGACCGGCCTGGCGATCACCAATTTTCGGGTGACAGGCGACCTTGGTTTCAAGAACACGCTTATGCAATCTGCCGTGACGGTGCGCTTTGATCCGTCGACGACGCCCGGCGCTTTCTGATATGCACTGGTCAGATAAGTACGTGAATCAGGCATACGTGCCGGAGACGGGCGATTGCGCCGCCTTTGCCGAGCGGGTGGCCCGTGAGCATCTTGGCATCACAGTAGGCCTGCCGGACGGCCATGCCACGGCGCTGCGTGCACAGTCGGCCCAGATCCGAGCCCATCGTGGTGAATTCGCTGACGAGGTGCCAGATCCTGTCGAAGGTCACCCGGTGCTGCTGCGCTCCCGAGGGGATCTGTTCCATATCGGCGTCATGTGCCAACTTGCCAATGAATGGTGGGTGCTCCACGCCGACAAGGGGTTCGGCGCGGTGATTCGCCAGCCGCTACGGCGCATGCTCATGGTCGATTACAAGCTGGAAGGGTTCTACCAATGGAAAAAGTGACACGTCGGGCGATGGGTCCGGTAGCCACTCCTTCGATGGTGGTGTACCCGAAACCGCTGGGCGGAGAGCGTACCGAGCATTTTGAGTGCTTCGCTCCTGGCGAGACGCTGGGCGCCTACGTACGGCGCGTCGGAATCACGGTTCCGTCACGTGTGCTGCGTGTCGAGCATAACGGGCGTGAGGTGCCGCTCGCACTGTGGCAGCGTCTGATTCCGCGCCATGGCGACATGGTTGTCATCAGCGCACGCGGACTTGGCGGAGGGGGCGGCAACAAGGTGCTGCGAACAGTGGCTATGATCGCGGTTGTTGCAGTCAGCCTCGGGTATGGCGCAGCGCTTGGGACTGCGATCGGATTCACGGGGACGACCGCGGCCGCGGTTGGCGGTTCGCTGATCATGCTCGGTGGCAGCATGATGGTCAACGCACTGCTACCCATGCCAATGCCCACGGCGGCAAAGCTCGGCACCGGCGAGAAGTACGAGAGTAGCCCCACCTATTCTATCCAGGGTGGGAGGAATCGGAAGCGTCCCTGGGAGCCAATGCTACTCGTCTTCGGCAAGCACAAGCTGGTCCCTGATATCGGCGCCAATCCGTTTACGGAACAAGTTGGAGACGATCAGTACCTGAACCAGCTTTTTCATTTTGGTCTGCAAGGAACCTCGATCAGCATTACAGACCTGAAGATCGGAAACACACCGATCGAGGACTTTCAAGGTGTCCAAACCCAAATGGGCGGCACTGATGGCAAGGTCTCCATGTTCCCCGGGAACGTCCAGACCATTCAGGGGTTCACCCTCAACGAGCAGGACGGATGGTACAGCCGCACCACGGATACCGGGGTAGTGGTTCTGTCGGTGGAGCTTGCGGCGCGCATCTTTGGCATCAATGACGAAGGCGGGTTCATCACGCGGACGGTCGAGCTGCGTTTACAGTACCGCAACACGGACGGCGGCGACTGGGTGGAGCGCGACGAGGTCGGGGCAGTATATGCGACGAATTACTGGTCTCTCCGAGATAAGAATTCGGGGCTTCAGGTTGCCCAGGGGTCCATTCATTCGAACGACCACTACGACGGTCAGGAGGAGATTTTTGATCCACAACTAGCTGCGGCATCGCAGGGGCGCGGTGGTGTTGGGGTGTGGCGATGGGTGCCCCATCCTTACCAGATGGGGCAGCCGTGGGTCGGTTTGGCGCCAGATCCGCTTATCACGCCTGGGCAATCTGGAATTCGCATTACCGGAGCGCGCCAAGAACCAACACGACTTCAGGTTACTTGGGCTGTACCAGCAGGGCAGTACGAGGTAAGAGTCTGGAAGCTATCCGGGGACCTGAACACGCCTCGCGAATCCAATGAAACCGCTGTGTCCCAAATTCTGGCCTATCGGGAAGATTTCGCCGATTACTCGGGCCAGTGCCGGTTGGGTGTTCGCATTAAGGCCTCGGGGCAATTGAACGGCGCCATTGACGAGCTTTCGGGGATTGCGAGCGCGTGGTGTACGGTATGGCGAGGTACGGGTTGGGTGAACGAGTACACCAGCAACCCCGCCTGGTGGTTTTTGTGGTTCGCCCGCGGCAAGCGCGCTTCCGATGGAAGCCGGCTGTATGGGGCCGGGTATGCAGATTCACAGATCGACATTGAAGCGATCAAGGCTTGGGCTCTTTGGTGCGAGGAAAAAGAGCTGACCTTCGACTATGTGTTGGATCAGAAGATGAGCGGAGCCGCGGTGCTTCAGATGATCGCACGCGCCGGCCGCGCTTCAATGACATACCAATCTGGGAAGCTCGGTGTGGTATGGGATGCTGAGGATGTGCCGGTCACTGCCATCTTCGGTCCGTTTAATGTAAAGGCGGGCTCATTCAAGATAGCGTATGTCAACGAGGGGAGCGTCGACGAAGTTGTTCTGAACTTTGTTAACCGGGATACGGATTACAAGATGGATGAGGTCCGCGTCAAGGTCCCGGGCGTAGTGTCGACGAACAATCCCCTGCAACTGGATCTCGACGGCTGTACGGACAAGGATGTTGCCGGTCGGGAGGCAAATTTAATTGCCGCGTCGCAAGTGTGGAGGCGGAGGCGCGTAACCTGGGAGACGGATCTCGAAGGGCTGGTATGTGTACGCGGCGACGTGGTGTCGTTCTCCCACGACTTGACGGTTTGGGGCTATTCCGGTCGCTTGTTGCCTGGCAGCCACGGCGGAAGTAACCCGCTGATGAAGCTGCAGCAGCGTGTGCCGAGTGCTGGTAGCGGGACCGTTTTGTTGCGTGACCCAGACGGAAACTTCAAGACCGTCAGCGTGACCTCGGCTATAGGTGATGTGGACGAGCTCCGAATTGTGACGCCGCTGGATGGCTTTCCTATGCCCGGGGATGAGGGCTATGAGGATTGCAGCCCGTTCGACTGGGCATGGCAGTTTGACCCGGTTACCACACCAGGACGTCGCTTCAAAGTTTCGGCAGTAAAGCCTTCTGGAGACGGGATCCGGTTCGAAGCGATCGACGACGATCCTGAGTACTACAAATGTGAGGACAATCCATACCAGTACACGCCTCCGCGCGACGGCGCTCTCCTGTCTGGGCAAGTTTTCGCGATCACATTTTCGGAGATCCTCCGTAGCGTTGATTCAGACAGTGTCGCGGTGGAAATTGGTTGGGTGATGTCAGTGCCACTACCGGCGGCTGTCACAGTGACAATCAATGGAATAGCGCAGCCCGCCGTGCGAACACAAGAGCGGCGGTTGCTCGTTGACGCCCGGGCTGGCGACGTCCTTAGCGTGTCGGTGCAATCTGTCAATGCGCAAGGGCTCGGGCCTCCGCGGGTTCAGTCCTACACCGTCTTGGGCTTGAGCGCACCATTGCCAGCAGTCACGGGACTGTCGAGCGTCTTCCGAGATGGCCTCACGGTTCTTGTGTGGAATCGTGTTAGCGATATGCGGCAACCCTCCTATGAGGTGCGCCTGGGGCCATCGTGGTCGAATTCGTCTGTGGTTGGAATCACAGACGGCCTGGAGATGCTGGCCACGGGAAATGGGCTTTATTGGGTCGCGGCGCGATTTAGGTTATCTAGCGGTGTCATCATCTACGGAGAGGCAGACAGCCTTCAAATTGCTGGTGCTTCGCTGGAGCGCAATGTCATTCTGACGGTCTCGGAGCAGCCGGATTGGGATGGAGAACTAGCCGGAGATGCACTGATCTACTCGGGCATGCTGACGCTGGCCCCCACAGGCGACATACTTGGCGTCCCGGATGTGTTTGCTGTTCCGGACTTGCTCTGGTTTGGTGGAGCCGGCGGTGCAGGTATCTACACCTCGTCCGGCGCGAATATTGTAGATATCGGCTACGTGGCCCCAGTGCGGCTTGGCTTCGATATTGATCTCCATGCTCAGAAGCTGGATGAAGACATCTTGGCGGTACCTGATGTATTCGAGGTACCCGACGTCCTGGGCGAATCAAACCGACAGTTCGTATCGGGCCGCCCACAAGTTAGGTCGGCGCAGGCGGCTGGCGCTTGGTCCGACTGGCTGGATTATGTCCCAGGTTTGGTCAACGCAAGGTGGTTCCAGGTGCGGTTGCTCCTGTCGACGGCTGACCCGAATATCGTGCCCTTTGTGACTCGCTTTGACTGGACTGTTGATGTGCCTGACCTGCTCCAGCGCAGTGAGGGTGTGACGGTGCCGGTAACGGGCCTCACTGTGGTTTATGAAAAGGTCTTTCATGCTAAGCCGAACGTGCAAATTACTGTGGTCGATGCTTTCGACGGGGACGTGGTCAAACTATCTGGAGAAACCGAAAGTGGCTTCAACGTGATCATTAGCAATGGCGGCACGCCAGCACATCGGAAGATAAATTGGTTAGCGCAGGGATACTGATATGACACAAACGCAGATTCAAGTACCGACTACTCCGCCTCTCTCCGGGGCAGCTCTCGTAAGCAGTGTGAACGATGCGCTGATGACTCTCGGGACGGACTTTGCCGGGGCAACGGACCCCGCAGCGGTTGCCCAACCTTTCATGACCTGGGCCGACACAGGGAACGGCCGGCTAAAGCGGCGCAACGCAGCGGGGACGCAGTGGGTAGATCTGGGCCCATTGTTCTCCGAGCCGGCTACGCCGCCCGATGGTGCGCTGTATGCGTCACAGGCGTGGGTAAATCGGCGGTTGTCGCAGTTCGGCACGCCGTTGACTGTGGTGGCGCCGAATGCGATACCAACGACAAATGTGGGAGAAATCTGGGTCGAAGGTTATGGCCCCTATCGTTGGGGGGCTGGTGTGTATGTTCCCAACAAGCTGCCGGCCAAGCATCGCAACAACTCCGGCGTGACAACTCCGAGCAACGTGTCCATCCTTGTTCCGGCTGGTAGCTGGCGCGCTGAATCCGACTTTTGCGACATCATCCTGGCCGCGGCGCGCACCAAGAACCTGCAGGCGTCTGGTGGGTGGACGGCGGGGGAGGGCGGTAACGGCATCTGCTCGGGCGTGCGCGCGATCAATACTCCGTATCACATCTTCGTGATCTTGAACCCCACCACTGGCGCGGTGGATGTTTGCCTAGATACCGACCCGAACGCGGCCAACCGGCCGGCGGGCTTCACGCAGTATCGCTGGGTGGGTTGGCGGGTAACGGACGCAAGCAACGTGATCATCCCGCTGCTGCAGAACGGCATGTTCTTCTCCTGGGGATATCGTCGTGCTGATGCATCGCCCGTTTCAGTGACCTCGTCAGGCCTGAATCTCTCCCTATCGGTTCCCGCCGGCCGTATCTGCCGGGCTGATATCAGCATCGTCGGCCGCCTGGCGGGGACGAAGGTGATGATCACTCCTGGAGGCCTGGCCACGACCGGCACCATTACCGACTACACCGGCGACGGCGGCCCGGTCGGCGCGGACACTCCAACGTCGCGCCTCACCGTTACAACCTCTACTGCCGGCCAGATTTATATGCGAGCCCCGGTCACCTCCAACTGGGACGTTTTTACCGTGGCCTTTGAAGCCATCGACTGAAGGAAGAATAAGCCATGCCATTTGTTGACCGAGACGAAAGCGGCGCCATTGTCGGCGCCTTCGCGATGAGGCAGCGGCCCGACCAGGAATGGACGGATGAGTGGCCGGAAGTGGGGCCGACTGTGCCGCTGAAGGTTTCCCGCTACCAGGCGCTTGCCGCACTCATGCAGGCCGGCCTGTTGGATGCGGTTACGGCCTGGGCGCATGATCCCAGTACCGACCCACTGCACAAACTCGCGTTCGATACCGCGACGGAGTTTGCGCGCGCTAGCTCGACGATGGCGGCGGGTGCTGCAGCCCTAGGCTGGAGTGAAGGGCAGTTGGACGACTTGTTCGCCGCGGCGGCCCAAATTCAGGCGTGACGGTAAGTGGAACACCGCAGCCCGCTCCTGCGGGCTTTTTTTACGTCCAAAGGAACGTTATGGAACAGCCGCACTATGGGGATTTGCCTGCACGGGTAACCGCCGTCGAAAAGGATGTAGGTCAACTGCGGACCGGCCAGGCAAAGATCATCGCATGGGGCGCTGGGGCCTTGACGATGTTCTCGGTCTTGTTCGGCATATTGGTCAGCATCGTTGCGTGGTCGGCCACGCGGACGGTTGCGCAGCTTGACGATGTTGGCAGAGGGGTATCAAGCATCCAGACCGACGTGGCCGTTCTCAAGACGAAGCAGGACACGCAAGACAGATCCTGGAAGCTCATAACCCAACTGGCAAAAAAGGGGGCCTCGGATGTGTCAAAAAATCTCAACGATGAGTAGGTGTGGACGATGCGACTGATCCCAAACTGGCGCCGCTGCTGGCGCATGACTTCGGTCCAGATCCAGGCGGTGGCGCTGGCTTTCTTCTCTTACCTTACGGCGGTTCCTGATGCAGCCATTCAACTTTGGAGCGTTCTTCCGGTCGATATTCGCGAATCCATTCCGCCGGGATACGTCAAGTGGTTCGGAATCGCTCTCATCGCCCTCGGCATCGTTGCCCGCGTCATCCATCAGCCCAAGCTCAACCCCCCGAAAGATCCCGGATCCGACTCTTGACGAGATCGTATCCAAGGCCATGGGGCCAGCGTTCGCACTGCTTCCGGCCAAGATGGATACGAGGGAAGCCAGGTGCATGATGCTGGCGATCGGCCTGCAGGAAAGCCGCTTCGTTCACCGGCGGCAGATCGGCGGCCCGGCCCGCGGATTCTGGCAGTTCGAGAAGGGCACCCGCGCGAGCCGCGGCGGCGTGTGGGGCGTGTACCTGCACGCGGCCAGCAAGGACCGCCTGGCGGCGGTGTGCAAGGCCCGCAGTGTGGCATTCGACCCGGACGCGATCTATGCGGCGCTGGAGTATGACGACGTGCTGGCGGCCGGCGTTGCGCGGCTCCTGCTGTGGACCGATCCCCAGCCGCTGCCGCCGGTCGGTGATGCTGACGCCGGCTGGGCGCTCTACCTGCGCACCTGGCGCCCGGGCAGGCCGCATCCCCAGACCTGGCCAGTTCTCTACCGCCAGGCCGTCGCGCAGGTGCAGCCGTGAACCCGTTCCTGCGCATGGCGCTGCCCTGGATCGGCGGCGCGGCGGTGGTGATGGTGCTGGGCGCCGGCGTGGTGCTGTACGGCGCGCACCGGGAGGCCGCCGGCGTCACCAAGGAGCGCGCCCGCGCCGAGGCGGCGCAGCGCGCTATCACCGAAGCCTACCAACTGGAGAAAGACCGTGCTGATGCCCAATTACGTGCCGCCGTCCTGGCGCGCCAGGCTGTTGAAGCCAAGAATGCCGACCTGCTCGTTGAAGTGGCCACTGCTCATGAGCGCATTGCTGGTCTTGGGGGGCTGCTCCAGCAGTATCGCGACCGCGCCGCGGCTGCCCGAGCCGTCGGCAGACATGATGCAGCCGGTCCCGACTGGATCGGAATACTTGGCCAATGTGTCGGCCGAGTTGAAGGCCTCACGGGACGACTTGCTCAGGTGGGAAGAGATGCTGCGCGATGGGCTGACCAAGTAAATGGACTTCAAAGCTACATACGGGGTCTACGCAGCGTGCCAACGAGCAATCATTAATACCTGGCCAGCCTGGCTATGCAAGCGACTGATAGCCGCCGGCTAGGTTCTTGTGGATCACGGTTGCTGTGAGGCGCTCTTGTGGGTCGGGGTGAAAGCCACGCCCAGAATGACTGAATGGCCTGCTCTCGACCACGGAAAAGTGGGGAAAAGCGGTGAACATCCGCTCGTACTGGTACTTGTGCGTGAAGATACCGCTACGGTGAGCATACGGACGCTTGGTGGGCACGTCGGGCGCGAAGTCAGTAATGCCGAGGAATCCGCCATCTTTCAGGCATCTATCTGCTTCAGCCACAACACGGCTGAGCAGATCTCGGTCCACTAGATAGAGGCAGAACCCGAACAGGATGAAGTCGAAAGAGTGATCCGGGAATTCCAGCTTGTCGGCAGTTCCCACACTCAAGTTCAAACCGGGATGTAGAGCGGATCCGCTGGAAATGGCCTTCGCTGAAGGGTCAATGCCAAAACCAGCGCAGTTGGTGGCGCGCCGTAGGGCGTCTAGGTTCGTCCCGCTTGAACTACCTATCTCCAAGACAGCATCGCCCGCCCTGATGTAGCTCGCATAAACCGAATTGGGAATGCTCAGCTCATCCGCGTCTACCATCGCGGCATAGACGCCCTCGTTACGGGAAAAATAGCGGTCTCCTTCCTGGCCGCTTGTGAATACCGATTTCTGCGTGGACTGCATTGCCGGGCGTCCCTATTTATTTGTTAAGGTATTCGTCAATTCTAACTGTGTCAGCAGTTTCCGGATATGTCCTCAGGATGGGCCGCCGCGCCCGCTCCGTTGTGAGACGTTCATTACCGCGGCGCCATGCCCTTGCGCAGCTTGCGCGAACTTCCTAGAGAAGGACGATTACATTGGGACGAAGCCTAGCGTTTGAGCGGAAAGACGGCCGTGGCGATGTACTTGCGCTCATCGGACAGCTTGATTTCGTCATCCGCGCCAGGCTCACGCGTCCAGTGACTGCAACCGTCATCTGGAAAGGACGGAGCGATTGGGAACTGGGGCTCATAGCGACAAAAGGGCTGGCGCCCTTCGTCGGTCGTCTCGCCGTGGAAGTGCGTACAGACCCAGCAGCCGCCAGGATGGATAGGGGCGGTAAAGTAAGACATGGCTGTATGAATATACAGTTGGGCAAATAGTCGGGCAAAATTTCCCCCACCAGTCCAAAAGCAAAAGGCCCCTTTCGGGGCCTTTGCAAAGCACGTAAGTGCTTGAATACTGGCGGAGAGGGTGGGATTCGAACCCACGGTACGGGGATACCGTACGCCTGATTTCGAGTCGCATATGCGGCAGGCGCAAGAGGATTCCTCATAGGGGAAATTCAGTGCGGTGATCGCATGGAATGCCCGGATTGCGCCCTGTCGGTCAAAAATCCCCCCACCACTTCACGCCCGCTTTTTCTGCCCCATCCTGGCGATTGCATCGGTCAGTCTGGACTGGTCCAGGTGAGCATACCGCTTGGTGCTGCGCGGGTCTTTGTGGCCCAGGATAGCACCTACCGTGTACAGGTCAACATCGTTGTTGATAAGCTCACTGGCAGTACTGTGGCGCAGGTCGTGGAAGTGGACATGGCCCAGACCAACTTTCGCCCGGCTGATTCGCGCCCACTTCTGGATCGTTGACTTGGCGCACCGGATTGGCCAGCCGGCCCGGTAACGCGCCAGCTTTGGATGCATTGGCACGCGCCGGATCATGTCGCCGTTCTTCGTGTCGTGGACTACGAACGAATCCCCCTCGATCTTGGCTCGCAGGATCTCAGACAGCCGCATACCGGTATAGAACGCCACCACCATTGCGATTCTGGCCTGCTTGTTTGGGCAATGGCGAATCATGCCCAGCATCTGCCGGACCGTGATGTAAACATGGCGCTCATTGCGCACCGTGGGGACCTGCACGCGGGCGCCTGGGTCATGTTCTCCCTGGTTGTGCTTCTTCCATGCCCAGCGGCCAGCAGCGCGCAGCAGCGAGATTTCATACTTGATGCTGGCCGGGGCTTTCGCCTGCTTGGCCACTTCCGAGCATATCTCGGGCAACTCATCAAGGAATTTTCCCTTGTAGTAGCCATAGAGAGATGAGAACACCCGCATGACCTCCTTGTAGGTCTTCAGGTGCTTTTTATCCGCGAGGTACAGCTCAATCGCCCGCTCTACCGTTGGTCGATTACGCGCAATGCCGGACGCGACTGCGTAGAGCCTCGCGGATTCCTTGCGGTCGAAGGCATCGGCTTCGGTTCTAGTCCATGCTTTCGGAAGACGGCTACGAGCGCGGATTCTTTTACCCTCGATGGTGCGGTCGAATTCAAAGATGAACTGACCGCGTTTTGTGTCGCGATGGATCGACATGATTGCCTGTACTCCAGCAGATCAGTAAGTTCAAAAGAGATGCGCCGGCCTACTCGATAGCATGGTATCGGGCCATCAGGGGCGGCGAGATCATAGACATGCCGGGGAGAAACCCCTAGGAGGCGAGCGGCCTCCAGCGCCGAGATCGGTTCTGATACGGGTTGATCCATATCGCCTCCAAAACAAAGCCCTAACGGGTACGGTTGCTAGGCCACGGCCAACCCCGATCAGGCTGTGATTTGGGTTCGGCTTTCTTCATGGGGATGATGCGGCCATACGGGTTTTCAGCTTGTGCATGGCAGCGGTTGCAAGTAGGGATAGGTGGCACGGTGCCGCCCCAAAGCTCGGGCGTAGTGACTGCGCCGCCACAGTTGCCACAGGTTCCGACAATAGGCATTCTGTTCTCCAAAACAAAGCCCGCGCTAGGCGGGCTGGTGAATCTGGCTTCTCGCGATCTTCAGGAGCCGCTGATCGGCCTTCGTGAGAACGTCAAGTAGCAATCGCTTTTCTTCCAGATAGACCTCAGCAAACTTAGGATCATGCTGGACGATGCTGCTGGTGTTGCTTATGAGATCAGCGACCTTGATGGTTTGTATCCATCCAGAGCATCCAGCCAGGCGTTCCCGAGACAACCGTTTGCGCTCTGCCCGGTTACCTTTTTCAATATCGGAAAGACCTGATACGCCAAGGGCTACGGTGAAGCCAAACAGATGTTCAAGGGCTAGCAAACTGATCCCATGGTCTTCCACACAATCATGCAGCCACGCTGTCGCGCAGACAGCGTCATACGCAACTGGCAGATCATTGGCAACGGTTGCCACGATTCCGGCAACTTCCGCCAGGTGATCCGTGTACGGATTGTTGGTGTACTTGCGCCGCTGGTCTTTGTGTACAGACCGGGCGAATTCCATAGCTTCAAATGCCAGGCTCAATTTCGCCTCCATGCATTACGGGTTACTTCCAGCAGGCGCTGGATTGCGTCAGTCATCGGGGTGTTGCTTCCTTTGTGCGTACTCGGCCCACACCTCTAAAGCCTCGGAGATGACTTCATCGGAGAACCCCAAGATGGACAAACGCGTTCGGACCTGAGCCAGCTTTATGTCCACCGGCGAGTTGCGGGCATACGTTACAGCCGCTCGCAACGCGTCAAAAGCTTCGTTGGTCATACTTTCTCCATATTCTTGCCAATCTCCGCAGCCATGGCGGCATCGATTGCTTCATCAAATTGCCCTGCTGTGCGAGGAATCGGCTGTGCAACCAGAGCTTCTAGTGCTGCGGTGTTGTCAGACTCAAGCGCAGCCCGCAGCCACTGATAACGCAACCCGCAATATGCGAGAGCCACGAGCGCATCTCGTTCCGCCCGGCTAATCGAAACCGTCTCCCCAAAGGGATGGCACGTAGTCTTGCGGTTGGCGATGGCGTCAAGTTGTTCCTTGTTCATCACATCTCCTTTCCGATAGCGGCGGCGGCGCGCACGATGGCGCGGCGGGTCGCCACTTCAATGCCCCCATGCAGGTGGGCCTCGCATCCCAGCCAAGCACCGCCAGCGCGCCGTGCTGACGCGCCGTATTCTTCGACGTGCAGCCACAGATTCAGCTTTACAGCCAGCCGCAGCGCATCGCCGTCGTCTAGGAGGGGGTTCCATTCGCGGCCGGATTGTGCTCGCCAGCACTCGCCATAGAACACGATGCCATCGCCCGCCGCCTTCGCCGCCAGCTCCAACAATTCACGGTCAGTCATCGTGTATCTCCAAAGTCTGCCCAGTGAGATGGCCCGTTTCCTTGAGGGCATCGAGTTGCAGCCGGGCGTGGTCGTCGCTGATGGCTGAAATGTGGCACTCGTAGGAGCCGTCCGGGCTGTAGAACTTGACCGAATAGGCGTGCCATACGCGGCCCTGGGCATCCTTGCAGGATGTGGGGTAGGGGATATGGTCAGGCATGGGCGCCTCCGTCCTCGGTGTCGTTGCCCAGCGGCAGCGCCATGGTGTGCGGGCAGGGCCGCGTCGGGATCGGCTCGCCGGCCGGCACAAAGGCGGTGTAGCAGGGCTGGCCGGTCTTGTCGTATTGCCACTCGGCCGGGTAGTCGGCATCGCCAGGCTTGAACGCCATGGACCGGGCGATGAGGTTGCAGACCTCGTTGTCGTCGCACTCGTTGACGTCGTCGCCTTCGCGCATGGCGCGGTCGCGGGCACAACCGCGGCACCAGGCCTCGAAGAAGAATTCGCCCTCGGTGCCGTTGGAAGGCTGGTAGGGCCGGCCCGCGCGCTCGGCATTGAGCGCAGCGTGGGCGGCGGGAAGTATCGGGCGTTCACGCATCCCGCTCTCCTTGTTCGGCCTGGGTGGCGTGTTGCGATCGCGTGCCCCATTTCGCGCGCTCAGGGTCGAAACAATCTGGCGCCTGGCGGCCGGGATGGGCGGGGTCCTTCGAACCGCAGCAGAGCCAGTAGGGCGCTTCGCTTTGTTCGGCCTGGGTGGCAGAAAGGGCGGCGCAGCGCTGGACGCCTCGTGCGGCGAGGGACTTTGCCTGTTCAAGCGTGCCGCCGAACTCGGCGAGGGTGCGCAGATGGGCCAGGGATTCGGCCACTACGGCATCCCCGGCGCGCTGCTGGCCGCCGTCCTTGTCCGCCTGGGTCTTGAGTGAGCGGATAGCTGCGTCGATCAGGCTTGGCGTGCGGTGTGCAGGGTCGGGCGTGTCAGCGTCCGGCATGCGGATGTAGCCAAGCTCGATGCCGTTGCGGATGAATCGCTGCGCAGACTCCAGCGCTGCCAGCACCTGGGTGCGCACCGCCTCGCTGGCCTGGGGCGCGGCACGATGAGCAATATGCTTGCGCCAGATCGTGGCCGCCGCGTACAGATCACTTTGCGCCTGTGACCCCGGCGGCTGGTCGTCGGCCATGTTGTCCAGCCGCTCGGCCACGTTTTCGCCTGGGTAGTTCTTCGCCTCCCCGGCTACAGGGGCGCTCTTAGTCAGCGCATCGTTGTAGATGGCGTCACAGATCAGCGCGACTTCGTGTTCCCCGCTCTCGGTAGTCGTGGCGTCCTTGCTGCACAGGTGATCGACAAGAGGGAAGAATTCCCCATCCCCATCCACCCAATTCGACAAGCGATGATTCAGCAGCACGTCTTTGATGGCGTCATATAGCGCCTTTGCCGACCATTCCAGGTGTGTCTCGGCTACAGGGGCGCTTGCCACGGGTGCGGCGAGCCGGCACGACGGGCACCCGGCACCCTGGAACACCGCACCGCAGTTGGCGCAACGATGAGTCAACGGCACATTGGCTACAGGGGCGCTTGCCAGGGCGGCGAAAGCCGACACAACTTGAGCGCGGGCGTGGGTGGATAGGTCTTGTCCGAAGCGTTCGCAACGGAACCCGTACACGTCCAGCAGCCTTTCAAATTCTGCTCTATTTGTCATTTCGATTCCTTAGCGAGGCTCCGCAGCGCCTTCATGGCTTCGTACAGGAGTTGAGTGCCCGAGTTCATCCGCCCATCCTGGGCGAGATACTGCTCAATGCGCTGGGACACGTCTGCCGGGCTGCCATACCCATGCGCCGCCCGCTCATCGGCTACAGGGGCGCGCAGCTTGGTCAGCAGGGCGGATTCTACTTCTCTGGCCAGGGCGCGGTCGTTTTCCGCTCGCATCGTAGTGTTGGATGCCCGCCAGCCGCAGAGGTCATTAATTTCCTCGTCCGTCAGCACGCGCTGGGTGATGTCGTCTTGTTGGGTCATGCTGCAATCCTTTTCTCAATGCGGCAGCGCCGCGCCAGTTCAACGAGCCATGCGGCCAGGTCAGGCGGGGTGTGTTCGCGTTCGGCGTGGGTGACGAATGGCCGCCAGCCCAAATCACCTTTCTGCAATCTGCGACCACCGTTCCCCTTGCGCGTGTCCTGGGCGATAACATGCGTGCCAGACCCCAGCGCGATGGGGGGAAGGTCTGGTATGTCACTGGGCCGGCAGCCGACGATGTAGAGCAGCGTCTTTTTCTCAGCGCGGTGCCCCCACCAGTGTTGCGAGATCCCCAGAGTCCAGCCGCCGAATTCATCGGCGGGAGCACCGGGGGGGGGAAGCTGTTGATCTGCCCATAGCTTGGACCCATTCGGGTGCTCGAGCACCCCACCGTATTGGCGCAACTGCGCCACGGCCCAGCGCGCTAAGTCCTTTTCGTCTGGGCGTGGCTTGGCCATATGGGATAGGCGACCCCAGGCCCGGCAGGGCGGATGCGCGACCACCGGCATACCGCCCTGGAAGGTCCTGGCGTCTCGGTCAATGTCGTACACATCCACGCCGGGCAGCGTCTTGTAGGTGCTGTCCTGGCGGGCGAACAAGACGGCAACGTTCATGCTCACCTCCCCGCGCCCTGGCCGCTCTGCTGGGCCTCGGCGGTGCGCCCGTGCTTCTCGATGACGGTGCGCAGGTAGCGCGCCGCCATGTCCCCAGAAAGAGCCTGGGCCGTGTATAGGTCGGCCAGGATGGGCGTGTTCTTGGCCGCCTGGCGGCAGGATTCGGCGTATTTCGCCATTTCCTGGGCGGCGGCTTCGAGGTGGGCAACGTCAATGAGTTGGATCGTGGCCATCACGCATCCCCCTTACGTTGGGCTGCAAGCTCGTCGCTCGGTCGCGGCGTATGCGCGGGATTGACGGGGAACAGCCGCAGGATGGCGTCACGCAGCTTCGTGGCCTTGTCGGCATCCCAGCCGGCCGGCGTCACGACGACATAGCCGCCCGTGATCGATGCGCCCTTGATCGTCGGCAGCGGATCGGCGCCATGCATCGCCAGGAATGCGGCGGATATCTCGGGGAACTGCGCCGCGTAGGCACGCCACCGGGCCGCATCCAGCGCATCGCCAGCAGCGGGAGCGGGGCGGACTTCGGCCTCGGCCAGCTTGCGCGACAGCCAGCGGATGCGGTCCTTGACGGCGGTCATCCAAACGATGGGTGTGAAGCCCTTGCCGCTCAGAAGTTCATCGACCGACGGCTGGCGGTCGTAGGCCAGGAATGCGCCGTTTGCCAGCTCGTCGTCGGTCAGGGTGCCCAAGGTAAGCGCGGCGCGTTCGCAGTTGTATCGGGTGCCGTGCGGATCGGCTTCGCCCTTTTCTCGCCAGGTGGCGCCAGGCGTAGTGCCATCTTCCTCCACCGTGGATACGCCAGGGGCGGCGCAGTCGGAAATCTCCACCGGCTCCAGCGGACCGGGATGGCATTGGCTCAACCCGTGGTCAACGTCGTAGGAATTCGTCATGGTCAGTACCTCAGAATTTGGTTAACCGCCATGCTCACGATGGCGCACAGGATCAACAGGCCAGAGAACGCACCGATAACTCCCCAGGCGATGAGACGCTCGGAAGGCTCGTCATCCAGGTCAATTGGCATATCTTCGTTTGGGTTCCACTCATCCGAATTCCGCATGATCATTTGGAATCTCCAAGGCAATAGAGGGGGGTAGCTGGGACGCGGCTACCGGTAGGCTTTAGTCAGGTCGGCGCTGATGAAATGGCCACGCTTCCTTAAGGCATTGGCAATGAGCGCGCTGTCTCGGTGCCCGTCTGCATGCCGCAAGAGGCCCAGATAGCTGTTGCCGGTCTCGAAGACTTTCTCTTGAGGAAGTGCTTCGATCCGACGCAGCGCGGTACGGACGGAGCGTCTACGCACTTCCCGGCGCCATGGCTTGATGACGTGGCCGGCAAAATCGACGCCCCGATCAACGGGCTGGATGATGGTCTTGCGTGGGTTTAGCGACAGGCCCAGCTTTGGAAGATAGGTATTGATGGAATCCAGCGCTTGCCCCAGCCATTTGGAAGACGGGTGTAGCAAGATGAAATCGTCAACGTATCTGACGTAATGACGTCCACGCAGGCTATGCTTCACGTACTTGTCCAGGCCATCCAAGAGGATGTTGGCGAAGAACTGAGACGACAGGTTCCCAATTGGAAGGCCGCAATGGTCAGGTGCTTCACCAAGGCGCTTATGCCTGGGGACCAACGCAACCGTTGCCCGGTTGCCTCGCATTTCGACATCGGGCCTGGGATCGTGAAATAGGATCTGAGCAGCCAACCGCCGCCACCAGTTTTCAGGAATCTTCCCGCCGATCCGAAGCCAGAGGTATCGCTTGTCGATGCTGACGAAGAAATTAGCCAAATCGGCTTTTAGATACATCGCCGGCCGTGACCAGTTCTGCGTGACACTGCGCACCTTTGCTTCTAGCCGCTGGGCGGCATAGAGAGTGCCGCGACCAGGAATGCATGCGCACGAATCGGCAATGAACCCCGACAGGAAACGCGGCGCGATCTTGTTGTACAGAAGGTGGTGAACCACTCGATCTCGGAAATCAGCCGCCCAGACCTCTCGCGGCTTGGGATGGGTGATAACGAAGCAGATAGAGCGTCCGGGGCGGTATTCGCCGCTCCTGAGCTCTTCGTCTAGCTCGGCCAGATTCCGCTCCAGGTTCATTTCAAAGCGCAGAGCACTGGCCGTATTCCTTTTGAGCCGGCGGCAGTCGAAGTAAGCCTGCACCAACTCCGCGAACGAATGGCAAGAATCCATAGAAACTCCGAGGACAATTTGCGGACGGGACGAACTCGGAACTCGCCGTAGCGGTGCCAGTTGTCGACGCTGCCGTTCTCGAAATTCACCGCCCAGGCGTTGTTGGAGCCGTAGGGCGAGATATCACGCTATCCACGTCGCCCCGCCGAAGGATTGCCGGATCAGCGGGAAAACTGCGCGGGACCTGGCCGGCCTGAGCCGTTGGTTTCCTCTAGTGCGCATATCGGTGGCCTTGTGGACCAGCGGCGTGACCAGATCATCAAGCGCGTTGACCCGGCCGCCATGACGGCGGGGCAGCAAGCGCATTCTCGGAGTGTTTCAGCCATCCTGTAGCCTGGCGTCCGATGCTATCGGTCAACGCGATTGCCTCGCCATACTGCCCGCGAGAAATCAATCGCAGGTCCGTCGCCAAGCGCAGCGACAGATCTACCGTAATCACTCGTTCCCGAAGAATCCGGATCACGGGCGGCCTGTCGGACGCCGAGTTGGCCCGATACACCAGAGCCACCAGTTCGAAGCACTGCTTGCGCAGATCAGCCCCGAAATCGGCTTTGTAGTTCCTGGGCATGTTCGCCACAAGCTTCGTGACCAATAGGCTCAGATCATAGGTCGCCTTGAAAATCTTGGTGTCCGTGTGCAAGGCCATGGCATCGGCGGGCTACGCCCGCAAAGGGTTCAAGGGATCAAGCGATGATGCTGCGGATGGGACGAACCCGGAACTCGAAGTAGCAGCTCCAGTAGAGGATGTAGCCGGTCTCGAAAACCACCGCCCAGGCGCTGGAGGAACCGTAGGGCTTGTTCGTCCAGTACCAATCGTTCTTTTCGAACAGGTCCGGGGCGTTGATGTAGGCCAGCATCATGTCTTCCTGGTCCGGCGCGCGCCAATCGGCATGGCCGTTCACTTCGCCGCGATCGGTGACGGCCGAAACCATGTCATTGAATTCCACGCCATCCAGGTCGAATTCCTTGCCGCCAGGGATGATCACGTGATGCACGGCGCCATCGATCAGGCGGGAGCCGATGTAAATGCCGCCCTGTTCAGGCCATTCCTGCCCGATGGCGGGCGCGGTCGTTGCGGTAGCGGTCATGCAAGTCTCCTGCGGGCTTCGCCCGCTTAAGGGGTAAATGGATCAATAGGTAAATCTGCGGACGGGACGAACTCGGAACTCGCCGTAGCGGTGCCAGTGGCCGACGCTGCCGTGCTCGAAATACACCGCCCAGGCGTTGAAGGAGCCGTAGGGCGAGGAGGTCCAGTAGGGCTTCGGCTGAAACAGGTGGGGCAGGTTGGCCGCGATGATCTGCAGCTCGCGCTTGGCGGGCAGGTAGAAGTCGGCATGCCCGTCAGCGCTGTAAGCCTTGGCGGCGCGAGCGGCCGCGTGATCCTTGTCATGGCGTAGCAGATCGTTGGTGTTGACCAAGCCGTCCCAGGTGCTAGGGGTGCGTTCGCCATCCTCCGCCCCCCAGGCGTAGGTTCCGTCCAGGTCCTCGCTGGCGACAATGAGGCCGTAGACAACACCGTCGTCGCCGAGGATGTCACCCGCATAAATGCCGCCCTGCCCGGGAAGTTCGGCACCGATCAGTGCGGGTCGTGCCAAGCGCGAGGGCGAAGAGGTCAATCTTTCGAGCAGCGCGTCCAAAGCAATGCGCGCAGGAACTTCCAGGCGCGAACCGCCGCCCAGGTCAAGCTGGATAGTGTCGTTCATGGTTTTCCTAAGGGATCGGCCAGTGATGCGGCCTGGAGGTGCTAGAAAGGAATGTCGTCCGACATGTCCGATAGAGAGGAAGATGCTTCCTGCTGTGGCTGTTGGCGTTGCTGAGGCTGTCTGACGGGGCGCTGGGCGGGGCCGCGGTCTACCTCATCGACTTTACCGCCCAGCATTTGCATCTGGTCGGCGACGATTTCGGTGCTGTAGCGGTCAGCGCCGGTGTCCTTGTCCTGCCACTTGCGGGTCTTCAGGCGGCCTTCGATGTACACCGAGCGGCCCTTCTTCAGGTATTCGCCGGCGATCTCGGCCAGGCGGTTGTACATGACCACGCGGTGCCATTCGGTTTCTTCGCGGCGTTCGCCCGATGCCTTGTCCTTCCAGGTGGAGGTCGTGGCGATGGACATGTTGCAGATTGCGGCCCCGCCGGGGCTGTAGCGGACTTCCGGGTCGCGTCCCAAGTTGCCCACCAAGATGACTTTGTTAACGCTGGCCACTACGCTGCCGCTCCTTCAGGGATCAGATTGGTTTCGTCCGCAGTTTCCTCGGGATCGGTCGGGGCGTCAGGTTTCTCCCAGGCATAGTGCTTGCCTTCCAGCTTCACCCAGAGGTCATCGCGAAACATGTTGATGGTCGGCCAGTCGAAGGACTTGATGCGCTCCCAGGAGCGGCTGCCGAACACGTCTTCGAGCAGATCGCCCTTGGCTTTCTTGGCGTCAGCGGATTGGCCAGGATGGTGCTTACCGATGATCTCGGCGATCTCATCAAGCGCGATTTCCTTCATCCGCTTTTCCTTCTGCCAGCGCGGCTCCCCGTCCTCTGCGAACAGTTCTTCGCTGGTGCGGCTGGTGTCGATACCCAAGTGTTCGCCGCCAAGGTTCAGGAATTCGATATGCGGCAGGAAGTCGCGGAAGGTCGGATTTTCGAACGTCTTTCCATCGATGCGGGTGCTGCGGTCCTTGAGGACAGTTGCAGTACGCCATACCCGAGTGCCACCGCCTTCGATGAGTTCCTGGTTCTTTTCCATCAGGATCAGAATGGACGGCTCGTAGCCCGTTTCGGTTTCGGCCTTCATCTTGACGCCAGTCTTGGTCAGTTCCTTCTTGCCAGACTCGTTCTCGAAGAAGTCGTATTCGTAGCCAGCGCGGCCGCACATGATGATGTGGCACTTGCTATTGACGAACAGATCGGTGAACTTGCCCCATTCAGCCTTGAGCCACGCCCAGTCCTGGAATTCCAGGCCGCGCTTGCGGTTCTTGCGCTGGGCGTACTCTTCGGTCAGGTTGCGCCAGAAGTGGCTGATGGAATCGATCAGCAGAACCGAGCCGGACGATTCAGCTTCCCGGACAGCGGTCAGCAGGTCCACGAACGCCCGCGTCTTTGCGGTGAACAGTTCGATATGGGCAGCGTCGAAGCGCGGCTTCACCCAATCGGACCCGGTTTCTGTGTCCAAAAACATGACCGGGTTGTTGCCCGCGGGCAGTTCGCGCTGGCGCATCAACTCCACCAAGCCAATCGCAATCTCGGATGCAGTGTAGGTCTTGCCGTCGCCAGCAAAGCCCATGATGCCGGCCTTCAGGTAGGCCTGGGTATTCGTAGCTCGTTGAAAGAGTGACATGTCTATTCCTTAGCAGCGACAGCCGTACCGCCGTCCTTGGCCCAGAGTTCGTTAGATCTCTGGTCAGAGTGCTGTAGGGCTGCCATTACGCCTACGATGGTGCAGATGACGGCAAATACTGCGGCGCGTTCATGGGCGTCTATTTGGATAAGCCAGCGTAGGAGGCGTTTCACGGGGCTTCCCCTTTGTCGTTGAGCATGACGTATTCCATGAATGCATCGAAGCCGGATATTGCAATCCGGTACTCTTTGGCGAACGCTTCACCGCCGGATTCCAGCACCGCTTGCCACGCACCATCGGCAAGATCGTCGTGGTCCCAGGCTGACATGAAGGCGACAAGCATGGGTCCATGTTCTTCGCGGCGGTACTTCTTCCTCTTGGCTCGTTTGCTCATTCCTTTCCCCAATCCGGCCAGTAGCCGCGTACGTATTGCTTGGTGTGGTAGTCGGCAAGATGCGCGATAGCCAGTGTCATCTGATCGCGGCATTCAGGTCCCAGGATTCCAGACGCTGCCAGCTCAAGAATCTTCTCCGGCTGATCTGCGTTGCCTGCGATGAACGCCAGCATTTCGGCGTCCTCGTCGGGGAATTCGCGCTCAAAGGCTTCGATGACCTGGTGGCGCCACTTGAACAGGTCCGCCTCGATTTCTTTTACGACCTCTGCATACCGCATGTCGTAGATCTCCTGGGGTGGATCGAAGGTGAACTTAGGGCGAGTCCCCATGGTCATTCCTTATTAGGTGCAGCCTCCCTAGCCGATTCCCCACAGATAGCCCAGCGCCACGCCATGAACGTCCATGCCGGTATGTCTGAGGAGCTTGAGGGAGGGGAGGGAGGCTGCGTAGGCTTCTCAAGTCGGCACACCCAAGTGCCCATAAAGCAGGGCTTGGGCTTTTCGCACGTGTTGAAAGTTAGGGATCGCATCGCGGCTAGGGCGATGCGCCTGGATGCGCCGACTTGAGAAGCCGTGATGCTGGTTACGGTTCCAGCTCCGGCGCTCGGCCCGGACGATTTCTACTCGCTGCACACTAGTGGCCACGGCATCCCCGGTTCAAACCTAGGAAGACCGGACGCGGCATAGAGCATCCGCTTTCGAAGAGGCCGCCCCGGCAGGCCGGGGCGAAAAGGTTGAATTGATCAAGCGATGATGCTGCGGACGGGACGCACCCGGAACTCGACGAAGCGGAGCCAGCGGCTGACGGGGCCGTACTCGAAACCCACCGCCCAGGCGTGGTAGGAGCCGCAGGGCGTCGAGGTCCAGGAGTAATCGCCGTTGTCGTTGAAGCCCTCGACAGCGACGATCTGGAGAAGCTCCCGATGCGACGGCAGGTAGAAATCGGAATGGTCGTCTGCCGTATATTCGGACGCAGCCAGGGCCGCAGTATGGCCGCCGCGCTCTAGCAGCTTGCGGGTGTTCTCGGCGCCATCGAGATCGGAATAGCCCTCCAGCTCGTCGCCGTAGCCGCCGAATTCGAACTCGCCATCCAGCGGCGCTGCGGCAGCGAACAAATGACGCCCTTGCGCGGTCACGCCGATATAGATACCGCCCTGGCCCTCGGCGTATTGGCCAACTACGAATTGATTGGTCATGTTGTCTTCCCAGGTTCATGAAAATGCCAGAACCCGGATGGGCTGGCATTGGTTGGTCATGTGTCTGCGTCCTGTCACGGCGCAGGATTACTGGCTCATGCAGTACGCAAGGTGGACGGCCAGCGGCACTTCGTACTCGGTGACCATCACAAAGCCGCCGCGCACGGGCATGTCCACCTTCCGCTCAACGACCAAGCCTCGGTCAATCAACTTCTTCACCGTGCGTTTGCTGGGCTGCGGCCAAGGTGAGCCATCGGGATACTTCTTGCCAACGTGCCAACCCTGCAAACAGATCAGCCATTCCTGCGCTTGCGTTAGGCCGGTGAAGTCGTAGCCAGCATCCAAATCAGACATCCCAATCTCCTTGTTCATTCGTCAGCCATCGCTCATAGAACGGGCTGACGGATGAAATTCCGGGGCGCCCACATCCACGCAACTCCCAGCAATGCTGGCTCGCGGTCTGTAGGCGCCTCTTCAATCCCGTGCACACCCTTTGTGATCCCCACTTGAGATCAGGCGTGTCGGTGATAGCCCCCGGTCTATGCATTCAGGCGTGGGGGATTGCCACCTGCGCTTAACAGCCTTGCGGCTTTAGGCGTATTCCATGGCTTGCAGGTTGTTAAAGAGCGGGTACTGCTGGTACTGCTCCCAATGCCCACCCGACTTTGTGGCGGTAACGTCCTCTCGCTTGGGTACGAGGCCGAGGGCTTGTTTCGTAGCCGCGGTTGCGGCGTGAGTTAATTAAACCATTGCTTTATCTTAAAAGCAAGCAATGATTTATGTTGGGGCGTGAAAAAGCCGCCTCGAGGGCGGCTGGGATATCTGCAGAATGCCGGGGAAGTGCTACATCTTCCAGGCCAGCAGTACGGCGGCGACGGCTGCCAGGCCAGCCCAGTAGATGACTTTGGTGGCCCCCATGTCGCGCAGATCTTGTACGAAGCTAGGCTCAGGCGATTGTGGCGTGGCAGCCGGAGGGGGAGATAGCTTGCAGCCGCAGAAGCGGCAGACCCTGGCATCCTTAAGGATCAGCTCCTTGCAGTCCGGGCACTTGACGTGGGTAGACGGGTGAGGGCGCCCGCGCTCCGCGGCCTTGTTCGTCACCAGGAGGACGAACACGCCCGCGACCAGCGGGCTAATCAGGCAGGCGAGGATGAACCAGCCGAAGCCACTGCGCCCGCGGCCAGCGGCCATCATCCCGACGACGACGGCGAAGAGCAGCCAGAAGAAGATGATCGCTAGCATGACTGGAAGTCTAACGCGCCAGTACGCACTCAGGCTGGTCCGTCGCCGCGGATGTGGTGTAAACGCGATAAAGCCACCCGGAGGTGGCTTTATGGCTGTCCTACTAGTGTGAGATGGGTGAAGCGTTTGCTAGTCGTTCAAGACGGGTAAACGGCAGCACCTTTGCTACGGCTTGCAGGACCATCCCGTCTTTGTTCAAGACGTCCGGGTTAGATCGGTCATCCACGACTACAGTGAAGGATAGGTCACTGTTCTCGGGGAGAGACTTTATATCCAGGATCTTCTTGATAGCAGCGCTTATGGTATTTGGATGAGAACCGGATGCTATATATGGCTCTCCGTCCACTACGTAGTCGAGAGAGTAGGACTGCCGTGTAATCCCAGAATAAGTTGGAAGCGGGATGATCTTAGAGGACGGACGCCAAGACCGCAGGCATAGACCTACCTCTTCTATAAACATTGTTAGATCGGTATCCAGGTCCGAGTTTGCCCGCTCCCATTCCACAATAGCCAAGAGAGCGCTCATGTACTTGGCAAAGGCGACCGGAGCTTGTCCGTCGACCGCCCAAACTTCCAGGACACCTTCATCAGTCAGCCTTACCCCGTGGGGTTCCGCGGTCTTCCTTAAGAATTTCGTCTTCCGTCTGTCGTCCAGCCGCAGGCCGGCGCCAAGAAAGTGGAGCATCACCATCCCGTCATCGAAGAACCGCACCTGTCCAGCGCTGCTTTCAACAAACACAGGAAAATCATCGCCATCGGCGAACGAAAACGGTGTGTCCAACATAGCGATGGACCCACTATCGTTCAGAGGGAAGCACTGCATTCCCAAGAGGTCTGCAATCGTCGAGCAGATCACGATGTCAACTCAAAATGTTCGGGGTGGCTAAGGGCCGGGTCAAAGGTTATGTTAGCTTGACGGCAAAAGTAATGCATGACTTCGTTGTAACTCCATGAGTTCCAGGAAGCATCACCGTCAGTGCGTCCGTTGCCGAAATGCTCATGAGCCATGCCATGCGCGTCCTTGATCGGCTTGGGCGATCGCCGCACGTCGAGCTGATACACCCGCGCGGAGCCGGATGGGGTCATCTTGAAGACGCTGAACTTGTAGACACATATGTTGGTCTTTGGGCTTCTATAGAAGTAAAGATCAACAAACAGGCCGCTTCGTACCCCTGCCGGATCTAGTAAGCCAGTGTCAGTCTTGTAAGCCCCAATCAGTTGCTTCTGGGGCGTCCATGGGCGGCAGTCCTCGCACGTCCGAGGAGTTGCAAGGATTGCCCTGGCTTCCGCTTCTGGGATCTTGTTCAACACTGTCCTTTGTTCGTCACAGAAATTTCCTTGCGACCGCACCCACTGCCCCGCCTCATCATCCCGCAGCCTGGCGCTAGCCTATTCTGCTAGGCCGGTTTAGTCGCACTTCCCAGGGGCCTCAATAGCCTTGAAGAGGTTGTCTACCTGGCCCTTCCAGGTTGAGTAGTACGTATAGGCTTTTGCATTGGTCGAGTTGCCGCTTTGGCGCAGATCGACCAAGAGCGCAACGCTGCCCTTAGAAAGCCCTGGAACTTCTATCGTGATGAGTCCTTCGTTGGCATTGCCCGGGTTCTGGACAACCTGGCCGGCGTCGCTGCATTTCGAGCGGTGCTCATAGAGTGCTTGGCTGATCTGAGCAATTGTGAGGGGGAGCTCCCTTTCCGCCCTTAAATGCTCTGGATTCCTTATGTCCGAGGCTGAGATATTCTGTACCGCGGCGCAGCCGGTCAGTCCAGCAACGAGCACAAAAAGAACTGTTCGGATCATATCGTTCGGTCCCATTTGGAAGTCAGGCGCACACAAAATCGCTCGGTGGCTAGCGCAGAATGCCGCCGGCCCAGACCACGGGGCCAAGGATTCGCACGTTGGCGTCGCCTTGGAGCGGAATGTCTTGATATCGACGGTTCTTCGATCTGGCCACCCAGCGCCCCGTCAGCTCGTCCCTCGTGACGGTCTTAACCAGCATCTTCCCGTCGTAATTGATGGCGTATACGTTCCCGAGCACGATGTCTTGGGGGAGGAGGTTCTCCACCGGTACAACCAGCAGCGCCCAACCGTCCCTAATGTCCGGCTCCATGCTGTCTCCCCTGGCGTACACGACACGACCGCGGCCGCCGTCGGCGCCAACAGATCGCAGGAAAGAGCGCCGGAACTGAACGACTCCGGTTTGCTCTTCCCCATGGTTCTCTATCCCGTCACCTGCGGCCAGGCGTACGTCGGCGAGTTCAGCAACCTTCTCGAACTTGTCGTTGGCCGGATGGGGTTCGCCCGGGCTCACGTTCGTCACGAGGTTCTCGGCGCGACTGAGGCGCGTCAACGACTCTTGCTCGGACTGTCGCGTTGTTTTTCCGCCATCCCAGGGAGCTGCTGACATGTCGCCCAGCGCCATTGGGAATTCGTCCCGTGCTGCATCGATGTCGACCAAGCCACCGTATTGGGCGGCCGGTTGATGCGCCGGCACCTTCGATACATTCAGACCAAACCGCAGTTGTGCGACAGCTAGCGCAATGGCTCCATCCAATGCGTTCAACTGCGATGACGAAAGCCGCCGGACGTCCGCCTCGCTTATTGAACTGAAAGGCCATGGGCGCCCGCTTGGCGCTTCGTCTTCTTGCCCATCATCCCCAGGAAGCCACCAGGACACTGGAAGCCCCGTAAGGCGTGCCAGCGTCTTTATGTGCTGTTTCGCCACGCGCCCATTGGTCTTCCACCCATTGATTGCTTGAACCGTGACGCCGCAGGCATCTGCGACTTCTCGAGCGGAAACACGCCCGCGTCCCACTGTCGCCGCCACTTTCGAGGCGAGATCGGTAGGAGGGGACGAAAGCAGTTCTTGTATGGCGTCGGGAGAAAGCATTGCTTGATTGTGCTCGTGCGACTTGCATGCAAGCAATGATTGCTTTATATAAAGCATTGGTTTAGTATTAAGGCAAGTGATGCTTTAGGACCACATATGGACCGAAACCTCGGCCTGGAAAGGGCCATCTCGATAGTTGGCAGCCAGAAGGCATTGGCAGCAATCCTCGGCGTTAGCCCGCAGTCGGTTAGCCAGTGGGTTAACGGCTCGCGCCCTTTGCCTTCTGAGCACTGCCCCGTGATCGAAGAGGCGACGGGCAAGCGTGTTGTTTGCGAAGAGCTGTTCCCAAACTTTCGTTGGGACGTGCTTCGCAAGCCTGTTCGGAAGAAGAGGGCGAGCTGAGGCTAATGCATCGTCGCGCTCTGCCTTCCTTCAGCCGCCCATGCCATGCGTTCTCTCTCTGCACATAGCTCTCGGAAGAACTCAAGGACAGCGGCCTCGGATGGATCCACAAAGATCCTCTTGGCGATGTCGGCGGCGGTTCTGGCAAGCCGTTCCGTTTCAGTGGTAGCCGGATCGTTCTTAGTTGGTTGTTCCATGCGGTGAATCTTAGTTGCGCCGCACAAACGCCGAAAGGCTGAAATTAATCAGATTTCAAGGTGATGCATGACCGCCCGCTATTCCAACACTGACTGGCTCGACGTTCTCTACAACAGCGTGCGCAAGACCCCGGGCGGTGTTGCTGATGCGGCCCGCTTCCTGACGGAGCGCCGAGGAAAGTCCATCCATCCGGAAAGCCTGCGCGCCAAGCTCAAGCGCTCGGAAGGCGATGCAATCAGCGTTGAAATGGCCGGCCTGCTGTCCGAGTGGATGGAGGAGAAAGAGGGGGGCGCCGAGTACGCCCATGACTGGTTCTTGGCTTTCGCTGCAGAACATGGTTTGGCGGTTGACTCGGTTCCGCCGGCGCCTGTGGGTGGCTGGGCCTGCGAACTAACCGCGATCCAGTCCAAGGTCATGCAGATCGGCGCGATCACCGGCAGCGTGTTGGGCGTGACGGCTGAGACGGTCGCAGACGGCAAGATCGACCAGTCTGAAGCCGACCGAATCGTCGAATTCGTCCGCGACCTGCGCACCATGTGCCACCGCCTTGAGCGCAACGTCTTGCGCGCTGCGAGCAAGTAATGGAACGCCAGGTGTTCATCCTCTCCCACCCGCTGGCGCGCCGCAATGCGGCCTACGCCTGCGCGCACGCTCCTGACGGCTATCGGGTGGAGATCAAGGAGCGCACCCGGACCCTCGATCAAAACGACCTGCTGTGGTCGATCCTGACGGATCTGTCCAAACAGGTTGACTGGTCCATCAACGGCAAGCTGGAGAAGCTGTCGCCGGAAGACTGGAAAGACATTCTGACCGCCAGCCTCGATCAAGAACACCGCATTGCTGAAGGCATCCGGGGCGGCTTCGTCATGCTGGGCCGTCGCACAAGCAAGATGGGCGTCCGCAAGATGAGCGAACTAATCGATTTCGCGCACTCGGTGGGCGATGAGAAGGGTGTCCAGTGGTCGCCGACGTCCATCGGGAGGGAAGCATGACCTGGAATTCCACCCTCAAGCGCACCACGCCGCTTCGCGCCCGCGGTGCGATCTCCCGCCGCAGCCAGCCGATCAAGTCCAAGGGCATGAAGGGCTCGCCCGTTTCGGCTGCTCAAAAGGCCTTCCATGACCAGTTGGCCAGCCGCATCGGCTGCGTTGCCTGCCGCATGGATGGCCGCTTTAACGACTATGTGTCGATCCACCACATAGACGGCCGCACCAAGCCGGACGCCCACTGGAAGGTACTGCCACTGTGCGGAAGTCACCACCAGGACGACGGCCTGGCCATCGCGGTTCACCCGCATAAGGCGATGTTTGAGACGCGCTATGGCAAGCAGATGGACCTGCTGGTGTGGTGCATAGAGCAACTGCAACTTCAAAACCTTGAAGTCCCTGACGGCGCATTGGCCGCTGCTGGGATGCTGGAGATCGCATGAACTACGAATTGCATCCTCTTTGCACGCTGTTCCCGCGCCTGTCCGGTGCTGAATTTGATGCGTTGCGCGATGACATAAAGGCCAATGGTCTGCGTCAGCCCATCGTCTTGCACGAAGGCATGATTCTGGACGGCGGCAACCGCTATCGCGCGTGCCTCGAGGCTGGTGCAGAGCCGGTGTTTGAAGACTATGACGGTGGCAACCTTGTGTCGTTCGTACTTTCGGCGAACCTGCATCGCAGGCACATGACGCCGGGGCAACAGGCTGCCATCGTGGCAAGCGCCCAGGACTGGGCGAAGGCGCAAGCAGTCGGCAAGCCGAAATCGGCCAACGATGGCCAATTAACGACGGTAGCCCAGCGCGCTGCGCAATCTGGTGCAAGCCGAAACACGCAGAAGATGGCCGACAAGGTGGCTAAGGCCGACCCTGAGCTTGCCAAGCAAGTGGCCCACGGCGAGGTTAGCTTGCCCAAAGCGGTCGAGAAGGTGACTGGCAAAAAGCCGAAGCGCACCCTCACGCCGGAAACAGAACACGGGCCGTCCGCTAATGACGAACTGGTCGAAGCTCAGCACACCATCACCGATCTGGCCGCTGAAAACGAGTCCCTGCGCGACCGGCTCGCCGTCGAGCAAATGGATGCAAGCGAAGAAGGGAAGGCGGAAGCGGCCACCACGATCAGCGAACTGCGTGAACGAGTGCGCACATTGGAAGCCGAGAACGACGCTTTGAAGGCATCGCGAGATACCTACATGCAGAAGGTTTCCGAGATGCAAAAGCAGATCGCGTACTGGCGCAAGCAAGCGGAGAAGGCAGCATGATCGAGCTTCGCGACTATCAGATTGCCATCCTGGACAAGCTGCGCACCGGCTTTGCCGAAGGCCACCGGGCGCAAATGCTGTATTGCCCGACTGGCGGCGGCAAGACCGAAATGGGCATCAGCCTGATGAAAGCGGCTAGCGACAAGTACAACCGTTCGGCAATGGTTCTGGACCGGATCGTGCTCTGCAACCAGACCAGCGAGCGACTGGACAAGTACAACATCGACCACGGCGTGTTGCAGTCGGGACACTGGCGGCATCGTCCGTATGAACGTATCCAGGTTTGCAGCGCACAGACCCTGGAAAAGCGCGGCTCTCTGCCGGACATGAAGCTGCTCATCATCGATGAGGCCCATCAGACCCGCGCGCAAACGATCGAGTTCATCAAGAACAACCCCGGTATCAAGGTAGTGGGGCTTTCAGCGACTCCCTTCACCAAGGGCCTCGGCAGCATCTACACCAATGTGGTGTCGGCGATTACGACCAAGCAATTGGTAGAGCAGGGAAAGTTGGCGCCGTTGCGTGTGTATGTCGGAAAAGAAATCGACATGAACGGCGCCAAGAAGGTGGCTGGGGAATGGTCGTCAAAGGAAGCCGAAACCCGCGGAATCAAGATTACTGGCGATATCGTTGCCGAGTGGGTCAAGAAGACGCACGAGGTGTTCGGCGGCCCGAGAAAGACCATCGTTTTCGCCGCAGGCGTCGCGCACGCTGCGGATCTGGCTCGCCAATTCGGAGAGGCTGGATACAACTTTATCAGCCTGTCGTATCGCGACGATGACGACTTCAAGGCCGAGGCCATTCGCGAATTCTCCAAGCCGGATACCAGCATTCATGGCTTGATCGCGACTGACATTCTCACGAAGGGCTTTGACGTGCCAGACGTGATGATCGGCGTGAGCGCACGGCCCTTCTCGAAATCCCTCGCATCGCATATCCAGCAGTTGGGGCGCGTCATGCGCAGTTCGCCCGGCAAGGAGTTCGCCCTGTGGTTGTGCCACTCGGGGAACTACCTGGGTTTCCAGGAAGCCTGGGAAGACGTGTACGCCAACGGCATCGACAAGATGGACGAAGGCAAGGAAAAGCCCCGCAAAGAGCCGACCCAGCAGGAAAGAGAGCGCGCTGTATGCCCTCGTTGCGGCACCGTCTGGCTCGGTCGACGTGACGACTGCGCCGCATGTGGCTTTGTTCGCCCGCGCCTGAGCGAAGTGATCGCTACGCCCGGAGAGCTACAGGAACTCAACCCCGGCTCGAATACTGCGGATAGGGAACTCAAGCAGCGCTGGTATAGCGAACTCCTTTCGGTAGCGCACGAGCGTGGCTATAGCGATGGATGGGTTGCGCACAAATACAAAGAAAAGTTCACCGTCTGGCCGCGTGGTCTGGAAAGCGTCGAGGTCCCCGTTTCGGCTGAGGTTGCCCGATGGGTGAAGTCCCGCCAGATCGCATGGGCGAAGGCAAGGAAGGCAGCATGATGGACTTCGTTCAATTCGCCCGTGCCCACGGCGTGATGCTGGATGGCTTGCCACCTGAGGGGCGTTGGGTGCGCGTCCGCACTGAGGACAAGCCGCGTAGCCGAAATGGCGCTGTGAAGTGGCTGGGAGACGTCGGCTTCGTGCAGAACTGGGCCACCATGGAAGAGCCGGCAGTGTGGCGCGGGACGACCAGCGACGAGATCCGCCAGCGCACCCGCCAGGTAAATCGTGATGCGATGAAAGAGGCCGAAGAGCAAGCCAGGAAAGCAGCGCAGAAGGCTGCCGATATCTTGGCTGACTGCGAGATAGCCACGCATCCATATTTCGCCGCCAAAGGCTTTCCGGAACTGCTGGTGAACGTCTGGAAGGATGGACTGGCAGTGGTTCCGATGCGTCATGGCCGTCATCTTGTGGGCTGCCAGCTTATTAGCGAAGACGGCGACAAGAAGTTCCTGTATGGCCAACGATCGGGCGGAGCGGAATTCGTCATCGGCCAATCTGGCAAGCACATCCTGTGTGAAGGCTACGCAACAGCGCTATCAGCTCAAGTCGTGCTGCGCAACCTAAAGGCCGCATACGTGCTTCACGTCACCTTCAGCGCCGGGAATATGAAGCGTATCGCGCAGGGTCTGCCCGGAGGCATCGTGTTGGCCGATAACGACGCCAGCGGCACGGGTGAGCGTGTGGCGCGTGAGATTGGCTGGCCGTATTGGATGAGCGACGTGGTTGGCGAGGACTTCAACGACGCGCACCAGCGCCGCGGATCGTTTGCCCTGTCTATGGAACTTGGAGGGCTGCTACGACGACGTGCGTAAGCGGTAAAGCACTGCGTTGGTCGGACATAGCTTAACGACAGCGGCGCAGGAAGAGGCTCCTACTGTGGGATAGATCTGAAACAGGAGCAAGGGCGGCGAAGTTAGCACCCTGTGATCGAAAAGGCTGACGGGTCATGGAACGGCGACGGTTCATGTGAAGGCCCCACCAGGATAGGCGGGGTCTGTCCAGCTCGGGTTCAGGTGGATAGGTAAGGGGGTTTAGGGATGAAGGGATACAGCAACACAGAAGAACACAGACGGGCGTGCGAGGCGAGGCAAATACTGGCATGGCCATTCGAAAAGCGTAGGCCGTACTTGGAAATGGTTGGAAAACGGCGCGGAGAAGCTGCGCAAAAGGAGTTGGAAATGGAAGTGAAGCGGCAATATCAACTCGCAAAGGCGGCGGCATGAAAGCGGCCAAGTATCGCAACAAGAAGACGATGCTGGACGGAATCGCCTTCGACAGCAAGCGGGAGGCTACCCGCTATTCCCAGCTTCGCCTGCTAGAGCGCGCCGGGCACATCCGAGACTTGTCGTTGCAGCCTAAGTTCACCCTGGTCGACAGCCAACGTCGCGCCGATGGCAAGGCGGAACGGCCTGTCGTCTATATCGCCGACTTCATGTACTTCGAGGGCGATACCTGCGTGGTCGAAGACGCCAAGGGCATGAAAACGCCCGAATACATCATCAAACGCAAGCTCATGCTATCCCGGCATGGCATCACTGTGAAAGAGGTCTGATATGGCACTCCCAAGAAGCACTGAATACGCGAACAAACTGATGCGCAGCGCTGCGGTGGAACGGCTGCGGACGTTTGGTATCCACATGAACAAGCATTACCGATCACCGCTGGCTATCGCTCGGAAGATTCAGGAAATTTCACCTGAACTCCATTCGGATGACCCGATGGTCATTATCCGTGCCTGGGTATCGCTCAAGGCCGATGCAGTCGTGCCGGGGCGCCTGGCGTGGGGAACTGGCCAGCCTTACGTGCTCGACAGCCAGATGCGATATGCCCAGGCCAGACTGCAGGCGATGCGTATGCCGGCGCCGGTCAACATGAGCAGCCGGGTTCTGTACAGCCCGGACTTTGCGTGATGGGTGCGCTCCTGCCGAAGTGGGCGATGGGCGACCCAGCGGTTGTCTGCGAGCGGTTGGAGGGAATGAAGCGCCGGGCGCCGCGGGAAACCCGCCAGGAATTGGCAAGACAAGGACTAGAGCAGCTATTCAGCGAGGACCATATGACGAAAGACGAAAGCGAACAACTGGAAGAACTGCTCATGACGTGGTACCACTGGGCCAGGGCGCACCGCGAGCATTTGGGATACAGTCGGGTCGCGCCTGGTTTCCAAGGGGTATCTGACTTGGACGCCTATGGCGATGACGATGAGACCGACGCGAAGCTGAACCGGTACGTGGCGGAGCAGGTAGACGTATGCCTGAGTTCCCTGCCGGTTGAGCTGCGCGCCGCTGTCGGGATTCACGCCGGCAATCGGGCGGCTGGGGCTTGCGTCTTCAGCAACCCGCGCTTCACCCCGGAACAGCAGCACCAGCGATACCAGGAAGCCAAGGCCCGGTTGCTACCCATGTTGCGCAAGCGAGACATGGTCAAGGTGGTTGCATGAGGGGTTGCATACCCCGTACCAGTTCACTATGCTCACTACAAGGGGACGGCGCTCGTCCTTAGAAAACGAAGCCTCGGCAGCCACCGGGGCTTTTTGCATTGGGGCGTTGAAATGGAAATGACAGGGAAGAATCTGTTGCGTGCCGTATCGGCGCTTTCCAAGATTCTTGGATATCAACTCACTTCGGACGGCCGACTTATCAACCTGTCCAATGGAAATGTCTACGATGACATTCCTGAAGGTGAGCAACTGAAGGCGGCAATTGCCAACGGCGATGTCAAAAAAATTCGCCAGATTCTCGGCGTGAGCAGCCAACCTCAGTGACCGGCCAAGACTGTAGAGATACGGAGCTGCCATGTTCGGTGGACACAACCCGGAAGATTCCCCGTTCTACCCCAAGTGTAAGCATGGGTTGGGACCATCAGCATGATGGATCCCAAAGAGCAGGCATTAAAGATCGAAGGGCAGGAGATCGTTGTACTTTCCTACCCGTGTACCGTGCATGCTGACCAGGCAGAAGCCATCAAGCAACATTGGGCTGAAGCTGGCCTGCCTGGGAAATTGGTTGTGCTGTCTAATGACGCCACGCTTAGCGTGCTAGGCCGCGATGAACAGCTGGATCGGATTGAATCCCTGTTGACCGCGCTGGTTGAATCGCTCGCAGATGAAGGCGAAGAGGTCGAGCAACGCGAACTCACGCTAGATGGCCAGGCAGTAGGCGGTGAGCGGGACGATTCCCAGCCGCTATGAGCAGCAAACCCTGGAGCGCTTGGTACAAGACCTGGCGCTGGCAGAAGCTGAGGGAGCGGCATCTCAGGGCAAATCCCCTCTGTGTGATGTGCCAGGCAGAGGGAAGAGTGACAGAGGCAAAGGTGTGCGATCACATCGAGCCGCACAAAGGCGATGCAGAGAAGTTCTGGAACGGCCCCTTCCAGTCACTGTGCAAGGCACACCACGACTCTGACAAGCAGGCGCTCGAGAAGTCAGGGCGCAGGAAGGTACAGATCGGGGTGGATGGCTACCCCATAGAGGGTACGCCGCACCCCAAGGCGCCCTCTTGGAAATGAGAAAAATTCTCATTGAAGGGTCAGAAATGTTACAAATGGCCGGGGGGGGAGGGGTGGTCAAAAAATGACCATCTCGACCAAGAC
>Ga0247724_1000033_pt1 | contig 47791 bp, 51 predicted proteins | sample OKSTACKMC2E_FD_182776 | JGI IMG/M metagenome (GOLD analysis project Ga0247724, IMG submission 182776) | Subsurface sediment microbial communities from gas well in Oklahoma, United States - OK STACK MC-2-E | ecosystem: Environmental > Terrestrial > Deep subsurface > Rock core/Sediment | place... | reverse complement strand
CGGCAGTGTGCAGGTCATAGGCCGTGTTAAACGCAAAGTGCGTCTGGCCAGTGGCCTGAATGACAGCCTGGTGCTTAGTAAAAAAGCTATGACCCGCGGTTGGGAATGCCTGGCGCTGTTTGCTGAACGCCTGCAGGACATTCCATCGCAAAACATCCGCATCGTTGGCACCGCCACTTTACGCCTCGCCCATAACGTCAAAGTTTTTCTGGCAGAAGCAGAGAAAATTCTCGGCCATCGTATTGAAGTTATTTCCGGTGAAGAAGAAGCACGGCTGATCTATTTGGGCGTGGCTCATACCTCCAGTTCTGACAGTAACCGCCTTGTCATTGATATTGGCGGTGCTTCGACCGAAATGGTCATCGGCCACGGCTTTTCTCCATTGCATCTGGCCAGTCTGCATATGGGCTGTGTCACTTATCTCGACCGTTATTTCAGTGATGGCTTACTCAGCGAAGACAATTTTAATGCAGCCATTGCCGCGGCAGAAGCAGAAACCGCCAGTATCGCGCAGCAGTTTCTCAGCACCGGCTGGCAGTTGTCAGTGGGCGCCTCTGGCACAGTGCAGGCGATGCAGGAAATTCTGGTTGGGCAGGGCATGGATGAAGTGATCACGCTGGCGCGGCTGGAAACCATCATGCAACAGAGCATTGCCTGTGGCCAAATCGATAAACTGGACATTGTCGGTCTGGCGCAGGAACGTAAGCAGGTATTTGCCTCGGGCCTGGCCATCTTAATCGGCTTGTTCCGGCAGTTACATATTCCCGGCATGACCTTGTCCGGTGGGGCACTGCGCGAAGGTATCTTGTACGGCATGCTGCCGCAGCTGCAGCATACTGACGTGCGTAACCGTACGATTGCCAGCCTGATGGTGCGTTATTATATTGACCAGCAACATGCCAACCGCGTCGCTGAAATGGCACTGCAGCTGGCGCATCAGCTGCAGGACCAGTGGAATCTGGCCAAGTTTGAAGGCTTGAGTATGCTCAGAGCCGGCGCGTTGCTGCATGAGCTTGGCTTGCTGATTGAATACAAAAATCACCATCATCATGGCGCCTATATTATCAGCCATACCGAATTGCCGGGTTTTACCCGGGCGCAGCAGCAACTGCTGATGGCGCTGGTGTTTAACCATCGCTCTGATATTCAGCGCGATGTGATTGCCCGCCAAACCATGACGTCAGTGTTGTTGGCGGTGCGACTGACCCGTTTGCTGCGGCTGGCAGTGATTTTGTCGATGCGGCGTAAACATGAAGCATTGCCGGAAGTGCAGATCAGTGCACAGGCCGAAGTATTAATAGTAGCGCTGCCCAAAGGCTGGCTGGAGCAACATCCGTTAATGCGCGCTGAGTTGGAGCAAGAAGTGGCTTATCAGCAGGCCGCAGGCTGGCAATTGCAAGTGCGCTAGGGCGTGGTGTAACGAATAGCAAAAAGGCCGCAATTGCGGCCTTTGTCTTTTCTGGCGACTATCAGACCGACTGTTCTTTCAGCCAAATTGCCACTTTTTTGGCAAAGTAAGTCAGGATGCCGTCGGCGCCGGCGCGTTTAAACGCCAACAAGGATTCCATCACCACTGGCTTTTCTGCCAGCCAGCCATTCTGAATCGCAGCGACATGCATGGCATATTCACCGCTGACCTGATAGGCAAAAGTAGGCACACCAAATTCGTCTTTAACGCGGCGAACAATGTCCAGATAAGGCATACCAGGTTTCACCATCACCATGTCGGCGCCTTCTTCCAGGTCCATCGCGACTTCACGCAAAGCTTCATTGCTGTTGGCCGGGTCCATCTGGTAATTCTTTTTGTTGCCGCCTTTTAGGTTGCCGGCAGAGCCGACTGCATCGCGAAACGGGCCATAGTAGCTGGATGCATATTTGGCGGAATAGGCCATGATCCGCGTGTTGACATAACCCTCAGCTTCCAGTGCTTCCCGGATGGCACCGATGCGGCCGTCCATCATGTCGGAAGGTGCAACGATATCTGCACCAGCTGCAGCGTGCGACAGTGCCTGTTTCACCAGTGCATCCGTCGTGATGTCATTCACCACATAACCTTTGTCGTCGATGATGCCGTCCTGGCCATGTGTGGTGAATGGGTCCAGTGCGACGTCAGTGATCACCCCAAGTTCCGGTACATGCTGTTTTAGCAAGCGCACTGCGCGTTGCGCCAGACCTTCCGGGTTCCAGGCTTCCTCTGCTTCCAATGACTTTTTATCTGCGGCTGTCACCGGGAAAATCGCGATGGCAGGAATGCCTAAGGCTGCCAGTTCACGCGCTTCTTCGAGTAGTAGGTCCAGCGTCAGCCGTTCAATGCCGGGCATCGAGGCAATGGTTTCGCGTTTATTGTCGCCGTCGATGATAAACATCGGGTAAATCAAATCATTCACAGTAAGCTGGTGTTCGGCCATCAGCCGGCGGCTGAAATCGTCGGCACGCATCCGGCGCATCCGGCCGGCAGGGAAATAACTAGAGTTCGGATTCATCCGCAGTTCCTTCGGTTGGCTCAGGGGCAGCATCACCGGATTCGGATTCCGGTGCGGGTGCTAATTGTACCTGATTACGCCCTTGCTGTTTGGCCTGATATAGGGCCCGATCGGCGGCCTGAATGTAATCTGAGCTGAGCATATCGGCTTCTGCGACCACTGCATAACAGCCGGCACTGATCTGTACAGCAAGCTCGCCGATTTCGGTCTCAAACGGTGTATCTGCAATCGCTTGCCGGATTTGCTCTGCCAGCGCGACTACACCCTCGGCATCAGTATTCGGCAGAATTAAGGCAAACTCTTCACCGCCGTAACGACAAACATGGTCGCTGGAGCGCTTCAACAGCGCCTGAATACGCTGTGCGACTCCACGGATCACTGCATCACCGGCCAGATGTCCATGCCGGTCATTGATCTGCTTAAAGTGGTCAATATCCAGCATCACCAGCGCCAGCGGGCGCTGTTCTCGCCGGCTGCGTTTCATCTCCGCCAGAATTTTCTTATCAAAATATGCGCGGTTGCGCACGCCACTTAAAGCATCAAGTGTATTTTGCTCTTCCAGTGCGCGGTTTTTTTCCGCCAGTTCGGTTAAGGCAACCTGTAATTCCAGCGTGCGGGATTGGATGTTGTCTTCTAAACGTTCGGCAGTTTCCCGTTGCCAAATCAGTTGTTTGCGATAAACCACTAAGGCACAAAGTGCTGCGCCAATACTGAAACTTAAACTGATCACCAGCGCAAACAGCCATGGAAACTGCAGCATAGGCGCGAAAAAATTCAGGATGGGCTGGAAGTCAGGCATCAGCAGGGATCCCAAACAACTTCAGGCTGTTTGCTCGGCTGGCGCGAGCGACCAGCGCGATATCCAGCTGCAGTACAGCCGCGACTTTGGCCCCGATAGCGGGCAAAAATGCCGGCTCGTTGCGGCGGCTTTTCGGTTTGTCGGTTAAGTTACGCGGTAACAAATAAGGTGCATCCGTTTCAAGGACCAAACGGTCCAGCGGTACAAATTTCAACGCTTGTTGTAAGTCCGTACCGCGCCGCTCGTCACAGAGCCAGCCGGTAATGCCAATATATAAACCCAAATCGAGATACGCCCGTAGTTGTGTGACATCACCGGTAAAACAATGGGCGATACCCCGGTTTATCTGATGTGCCTGCAATAAATCGATTTGGTCGGCAAAAGCGTCCCGTTCGTGCAAGTAAACCGCTTTTGTATATTGTTTGGCAAGGGAAAGTTGTGCAGAAAACACGCGTAACTGTTGCTGTTTGGCTGAGAACATCCGGTTATAGTCCAGGCCACATTCACCGATTGCAACCACGGCCGGCTTCTGCAACAGCAGTTCGAGTTGCTGCAGCCAATCGGTACTGACGTGATCGGCCTGGTGCGGGTGTACTCCGGCGGTGGTGAAACTACCAGGATGTTCAGCGCAAAATTGCAGATTGAGTTGGGTCTCAGCAAGGTCACTGCTGATCAGCAATAATTCGCTGACACCTGCCGCCTGAGCCTGTTTGATGACCGCTTGCCTGTCGGGATCGAATTGAGCGCTGAATAAATTGACGCCTGCATCAAACCAGCGGCTGGGATCAGTCGACACGACGAACCCGGATTTTGCGGTTACTACGGCCGTTATCGAGCAGGAAAGATCCAAAAGTTGCGCGGGTGATAGTGCAAACATCGCCGGGTTTCACATCCAACCGGCTGTCATCGGTTTGCAGCCATATCTGACCATTCTGCATATTGATTTCGAGCCGGCCTTTTGACGTGATACGGACTGTTTTGGCTGTCAGTCTCAGGTCTTCGACCTGCTGCTCCGGCGCGCGGTTTTCCAGACCAAAGCTCTGGACAGGATCTGCTGCGACCTGCACCGTTGGCGTTGCAGGCGTTGCAGGCGTTGCAGGCGTTGCAGGCGTTGCAGGCGTTGCAGGCGTTGCAGGCGTTGCAGTGAGTTGTTGGGTGCTGCGTGCCAGTTGGTCATAGCATTGCAGGCGGGCATGGTCTTCTGCCAGCTGCAAGCAGTTGTGTAATGCCGTGGGCAAATCAGCTGCAAGCACTTGGCTGCTCAGCAATAAAAGCAGGGGCAGAGTACTCAGAATTCGCATATTTCTCCTAAGACCTAAGTGTCAGGGTGATGCCGCCCTTCACTGACGGCTTGTTTTCAGCGGATACGTTTAACCCGGATCGATTTAGTGCCTTGTTGACATTTCATCGTGTATGAACCAAAGACGCCGCTGCTGATCACACAATTGTCGCCCTGACTGACTTTCAGAAACCCATTATCGAGCTGCTGCCAACGTTGGCCATTTTGCATGGTCAGCAGCAGTTTTTGTCGTGAATCTGTGCTGATACTTTGCACCTGTACGTTCAGGTCGGCGATTTTGGATTCGATGGTCTCACCGCTGGTACCAAACAAGGCTTCGTCACGGGCGGTTTTTACCGGTTCAGTGACCTTGGCTGCTGCCGTCGCTGCAACTGCATCTGGTGCTTTGGCGCTGACGCTCTTGGCACTCTGCGTATCGACATATTGATCGTAACATTGCAAGCGGGCACTGGCGTCCATAATAGCGCGACATTGTTGCAGACTTTCTGCGGCAGTGACTGATCCAATCAGACCAAAAAATGACAAGGCAATGAGTTTGCGCATATCAGCTCTTTTCATCAATGTTCTCATCCGTGACTGCTTCTTCTGCGTCATCGGCTGGTCGTTCGTAGAAGCGACCGAGCCAAATGCCGATTTCATACAAAATACACATTGGCACTGCCAACAGCGTTTGCGACAGTACATCCGGCGGTGTTAAAAACATCGCGATGACAAAGGCGATGACAATAAAATAAGGCCGCTTTTCAATCAGCGCTGCTCTGTCCATCACACCAGACCAAATTAACAACAACATGGCGACCGGGATTTCAAAACTCAGACCAAAGGCAAAAAACATCTGCAGGACAAAATCGAGATAGGTGCTGATGTCCGGCGCATTGACCACGCCTTCAGGCGTGACACTGGTAAAAAAGCCAAATACCAGCGGAAACACAAAGAAATAAGCGAAGGAAATTCCCAGATAAAACAACAGCGTCGACGAGACGATCAGTGGCGCTATCAGATGTTTTTCTTTGTTGTACAGCGCCGGCGCAATGAAGCTCCAGATTTGATACAACACATATGGAATCGCCAACACAAAAGCGACAATAAATGTCAGCTTAAAGGGCACAAAAAAAGTGGAAGCGACACCGGTCGCGATCATCGTCGTGCCTTTGGGCAACGATGCTAACAGCGGCATGGCCAGCAGGTGATAGATGTCATTGGCAAAATACGCCAGACTCAGGAATAACAAAACGACTGCGGCAATCGATTTCAGCAATCTGTTGCGCAGTTCAATCAGATGCCCCATCAGGCTGTTGGGGTCATGTCGGTGTTTTTTGCTCATTCACTTGTGCTGTTGGTTGACCACTGGAAGGGACGACTGCAGCCGGCACCGACGGTGCTGCTACTGCAGGGGGAGAGCTCACTGCAGTGGTGGCAGCTGGCAATTGCGCCGGAATGTCAGTCGCAGCTTGTGCAGGCTGGCCATAAGGATTATTCACATCCGCGGCGGCCTGGCGCAGTTCCGCCAGTGCATTGATTTCGTCTGCAGATAAACCGAGCAGGCCTTTTTCTTCGGCCTGCCGCAGTTTTTCATGCAGTTCATGTACCCGCAGCTCATCAGACAATTCAGATTTCATCTGATGGCCGAATTCGCGGATAGAACGGATGGTGCCTGTCACAGTGCGGATAGCGCCGGGTAGCTTCTCCGGCCCTAGCACCAGCAAAGCAACGACGCCAACAACAACCAGTTCCCAGAAGCTCATCAGTGCTTATCTTGTACCTGATTCACCGGAGCCGCGCTTTGAGCCGGAGTAGCCGGCGCAGCTGGCGCTACTGGCTGTGTTGCGGCTGGCTGAGCGGTCACCGCAGCGTCGCGTTTTACTTCAGCCGGAAAAGTCGCGTCCTGTTCAGCAGGCTCTTCCGGATCTTTGATTGAACTGCGGAAACCGCGGATCGCAGAGCCGAGATCGTTGCCGATGTTGCGCAGACGTTTGGTGCCAAACAACAACACGATAATCACCAGAATAATCAGCAACTGCCAAATACTAATGCCACCAAGACCCATGATATATGCTTCCTCAGACTAAAAACTGTTCCAGTATACGCTTGTTATCTGCCCGAACTCCATGCCCGGTTCAGATCCCTGCGCCGATTCTATAAAAAAATTATGACAATATTGCTTTACCCGCACCAGCTACAGCCAGGGTAAAAGCGCCGAGAGCCAGCGTATGGTGGCCGAGCGCCAATAACAGCGTGGCGCTGATAATCAACGCCGCTGCCACAATCATCAGTTTCAGGCTACGACCTTGCTGTTGTTGTGTTTGCTGCAGTAGTTGTAACTGGGCCAGTAACTGTTGTTGTGAACGCGGTTGTTGCTGCAGATAGCTATGCAGCAGCGTAGGCATTTCCGGCAGTTTCTCGGCCCAAAACGGCAGATTCTCTTTGATTTGCCGCAACATAGCCCAAGGGCCCATTTGTTGTTTGACCCAGTTTTCCAGGAACGGCTTGGCGGTTTTCCACAGGTCGAGCTGCGGATAAAGCTGCCGGCCTAAGCCTTCGATATATAACAAGGTTTTTTGCAACAGCACCAGCTGCGGTTGCACCTGCATGTTAAAACGACGTGCGGTATTAAACAGATTCAGCAGTACCTGGCCAAAGGAGATCTCGGCCAGCGGCTTTTGGAATATCGGTTCACAAACAGTACGGATCGCGCTTTCAAATTCTTCAATAGAGGTATCTGCCGGGACCCAGCCCGAATCGACATGCAATTCAGCCACTTTACGGTAATCCCGATTAAAAAAGGCGACAAAGTTCTCGGCCAGATACCGTTTATCTTCCCGGTTCAGCGTGCCGACAATGCCACAATCGATACCGATATATTGCGGGTTATGTGGTTTGTCCGGCGACACAAAGATATTGCCGGGATGCATATCGGCATGGAAAAAACTGTCGCGGAACACCTGAGTGAAAAACACTTCAACGCCGCGTTTGGCCAGCAATTCCATATCGGTGCCGTTGGCAATCAGGCGCTCAGTATCCGATACCGGGATGCCGTAAATGCGCTCCATCACCATAACATTTTTCCGACTATGGTCGCTGTAAACAAAGGGAATATACAGGGATTCGGAGCCTTCGAAGTTGCGGCGCAGCTGAATAGCGTTGGCGGCTTCGCGTTGTAAATCCAGCTCGTCGAGAATGGTTTTGCGGTACTCTGCCACCACTTCACGCGGTCTCAGCCGCTTGCCGTCGGGCAAAAACTTCGCGGCGGCGATGGCAAGATCTGCCATCAGTTCCAAATCGGCCTGAATTTGTTGCTCAATGTCCGGCCGGATCACTTTAATCACCACTTCCGGCGCTGAACCATTTGCCAGACGTAAGCGCGCGGTATGAACCTGCGCGATAGAGGCCGAAGCCAGCGGTGCCACGGCAAAGTCGCTGAATAATTCGTTGATATTTTTAAGGCCAAGAGCCTGTTCAATCAGCTGCTGTGCCTTTTGGCCGTCAAAGGGGGCGACTTTGTCCTGTAGTTTAGCCAGCTCATCAGCCAGCTCTGGCGGAAACAAATCGCGCCGGGTCGACAGCATCTGACCAAATTTGACCCAGACCGGCCCGAGGCTTTGCAGCGCCAGCCGCAACCGCACGCCCGGACTTTGTTCCGGATGGCGGTTTCGCAGCCAGAATGAAATGACCCGAAGTGGCTTCAGCCACCAGGGGCGCCACTGCGCCGGGATCAGCTCATCGAGGCCGTGTTGCAATAAGGTTTTAATGATTTGATAAAAACGGCTGATGCTCATGCGAAGGCCCGTGACTGCGAAAGCAGGCCAGCTAGCTGGCGTTGTAAAAGTTCGGTGCGGGCAGCGACAGCACTGACATCCTGGCTGAATTGCTGCACTTCGGCCGCGACCGGCGTCAGCAGTAGTTCATCCTGTGCCAGTTCGCGCAAGTTGTGGTCACTCTGCTGCAGATATTGCCTGATACTGCGCTGCAGCAACTGAATACCGTTCGTGGCTTTGTGCGCCATAGCATCACCCAGATAGATCGATAGACGTTCCTGCCAATCCGGGTTCAGTTGCTGAAAGAACTGCGAAAACTGTTGCAGCGTTTGCAGGTCGCCATCGATCTGCAGTTTGTCCTCGCGGATCAAACGGGTCAGCTGGCTGGGGTCTGATAACTGCTGCAAGGCCGACAAATCAGCGCTAATGCTGCAATCGACCGGTTCGTCGTGGCTGTTCAGCCAGATGCCGTTTTGCTGCGCGGTAAACACCAGCCGCAGCGGAATGCCGCGTAACCGCACGGCAAACTGCTTACCCTGCAGCCGGTTCAGGCGTGAATGCGCATCCGGGTCCATACCTATCACCGGATTCAGCACTTTTTCCGCAACAGTGCACAATAAACCGGGCAATAACAGTTTCAGCATGATGTGCTCGTCAGAATTTATAACCACGGTGCAGGGCGACAATACCCCCAGTCAGATTGTGGTAGCTGGTTTCAGCGAATCCGGCCTGCTGCATCATCTGTTTCAGCGTGTCCTGGTCGGGGTGCATGCGGATAGATTCAGCCAGGTACTGATAAGACTCGCGGTCGTTGGCGACCAGCTGACCCATCGCCGGCAACAGTTTAAAAGAGTACAGGTCATACACTTTGCTGAGCCAGGCTTCGGTCGGTTTGGAAAACTCCAGCACCAATAAGCGGCCACCCGGTTTCAGCACGCGGAACATTGAACGTAGTGCGGCGTCTTTGTCGGTGACGTTACGCAGGCCAAAAGCGATAGTGATGATGTCAAAACTGTTGTCGGCAAAAGGCAGTGCTTCGGCGTTAGCCTGTACATAGCTGATATTGTTGACCAGACCCAGGTCACGCAGTTTATCTTTGCCAACATTCAGCATCGATTCGTTGATATCAGCCAAAATCACCTGACCGGTTGGACCGACCCGACGGGAAAATAAGGCGGTCAAATCGCCGGTGCCGCCGGCTAAATCCAGCACTTTCTGACCGGGCCGGACACCACTGCAATCAATGGTGAAGCGTTTCCACAGCCGGTGGATGCCCAGTGACATCAGGTCATTCATTACATCGTATTTGGCCGCGACACTATGAAAGACATTGGCAACCATCGAAACCTTTTCGTCACGGGCAACAGTTTTAAAACCAAAATGCGTACTGTCTTGGGTGCCGGAATGCTGTTGTTCGGACATGAAATAACCTTAGCCAGAAAGAATGTGGCGCTAGTGTAAAAGATCCCACTGCAGAGTCCAACCCAAAGCGGTGGATCAATTGTCGCGGATCAAATCGACTGTGGCAGATACGACGATGTTACCGTTGACGATCAGGTGCAGCTGATGGGCGCCGCCATAATGCCGGCGGGTCGTCAGGTCGCTGAAACGATAAGATTTTTGTAGCTTTAGCGTGCCGGGGCCGGCTTCCCGTTGTAGCCATTGGAATACTTTGTGTCTTTTGCTGCCGTTTTTCGAAGCAAAATCAATTGCATATTCAACCCTTAGCGGCGCGGGGCCGTCATGCAGCGTGAGCTGTGCGGCAAAATTCAGCACTTCGCCATAATTCAGCTGATGCTGAGCCAGGGTCAGGCTGGCGTCCAGCGCGCGGATATTGCAGCCAAATAACTGCAGCGCCTGTGGCTGGCGCTGTTTTAACAGGCCGCGCAAGGCATGTTTCAGGATCCAGTCGGTGTGCCGGTGCCGACCATGCCACTGCTGCGCCAGCTGCAGCACCAGGTCGGGGTGGTCTTTGCTGATATCGTTCAGATTGTTGGCCACACTGCGTCGGACGTAATCTTCCGGGTCCTGCTTTAAACGCTGTAACAGCGGGAATAACGGCGTTGGGTCAGCAATAAATTGTGGCAGTTTTTGCCCCCAGGGCAGACGGGGCCGGCAGCCTTCAGAAGCCAGCCGGCGCAAATGCATATTGTCTGACCCTGCCCATTGCTGCAGCTGTTGCATACTTTGCTGCGGGTAACTTTGCAGAAAAGGCCGGATGGCAAATTCGCCGGTGGAGTAACAGGTGAAATGCGCCAGCGCTTGCATCGAAGTGGCAAAATCGCCGAGGCCAAACTGCTCAACGATGTCCGGAAAGATAAAACCGGGCAAGCCACGGATTTCGCTGCTGACCGGTTTCAGTAACTCGCAGCAGTCAGCGAATGGCAAATCCAGCTGTTGATACAAAGTGGTGGCGATGCGGCGGACCCGCTGTTTCAGACTCAGTTCGGTGTAGGCAGAGTCCCAGAGTGTGCTTATAAAAGTGTCGGCGGCAAAGCTGGGATGGTGCTGACTGACGGTAGCCGCCAGTCGTTGCAACAAAGCAAGGTCTAACAAGTCTTTTAGCAGCGGTGCGCTCATGCGGCGGGTTTACAGCATCGCTTCGGTGGCAACCTGATTGCGGCCACGTTTTTTCGCGACATTCAGCACCTGATTGGAGCGGGCTAAGAACTGGTGCCAGTTTTCCTGCGCCTGATATAAGGCCACACCCAACGAAATGGTGACTTTCGGTAGTGCTTTTTTGCTGCGCGATGACACAAAACGCAGCTTTTCCACGCCGCGGCGTACTTGTTCGGCGATTTCACTGGCGGTACGCAGGTCGACATCCGGCAGCAGGATCAGGAATTCTTCGCCACCGGCACGGACCGGCAGCCCGCTTTCCTGTACATAAGCACTGATTTTTTTTGCCACTTTTGACAGGATCACATCACCGATGTTGTAGCCGTAATCCTGATTAAATTGCTTGAAGTGGTCGAGATCTACGGCGATGGCAGCGATACGGCGGTGCGGGTTTTCGGCCAGCCACTGGTCGATATGTTCCTGCATCGCCAGCCGGTTGTAGAGGCCGGTTAAGGCATCGACATGCCGCTCACGTTTTAATTGCTCCAGCTCGGCGCGTAATTGATAACTCTGTTCATTGGATTTCAACAGCTGGTCACGCAGTTTTTGCTGACTGGCTTTGAGTTCGTAGGTCGCGGATAAAATACGGCCGATAGTTTCACGTGCCTGTACCGGTGTCTCGGTTTTCAGCGCAACCAGACCGTGATCCAGCACATCAATATAATCATGAATAGCTTCACCAGCTTGTTCAGACTGCTGATTCAGCGCATTGACCATTTTATACACCGCAGCAATCATGGCTTCGTTTTGCCGGCCGGTCGGTACTATGTAATTGCTGTACAGTTCCGTCATGACAAAATCGTCGAACGGGATACGGGCGGTCAGTTTATCTTCGATGGCCTGGCAAAGTTCAGCGATCACGCCGCTGATATATTCGTAGGCAACAGTGAAGTTTACCGGGTGGGCGGCCAAACGATGCCGCTGCAGGAAGGCTATGGCTAACGCCGCCTTCTCGCTGGCTTGCTCGATTGAATCCTGATACATCATGCCAAGTAAAACTCCAATGGGTACTGCATAGACTTAGCGTAACTTAAGGCCGATATGTTACGGAAAAGCCATGCCAACGCAAGCGCGCGCAAAAAATTACAGCGCTGTCACACCTAAAATAACGGGACAACCTGAAGCCGCCAAGCCTTTTTTGCGGCAATTATGGATTTTTTTCTGAATATTCAGATATTTGTCTTAGCCACGTTATTCATGATTCTGACTCTGTGCATAAAATCCGCTCAAAAGGCAGAAATCTGAGCCGGTTAGCAACTGAACGACGTGCAGAATTGTATACAATCAGTGCTGTCATATAGCCATTTGGATTGCCAGAAATGAAACAAAAATTATTGGTTTCGCTGTGTTGTGCTGCGTTGATGGCCTGCGCGCAGCAACCAGCCTCAACTCCTGCTGATTTTGACCGTTTTGCTAACGACTGGTGGCAGCGTGTTGAACAGGTCCAGACCAATACCAAGTCAGGTTTGCCAGATATGTCTCCGGCAGCGCTGGAAAAGGCGCAGCAGCAACGAATGGCATTGTTGGCAGAGTTGAATAAAACCGATGCCAGTAGTTTGTCAGAACAGCAAAAAATAAACTTGGCGATTTTACAGTACCGCGTACAAAACGACATTGACGAATACCGCTTTGGTGCGCACTACATGCCACTGACAGCGGAATCCGGTTTCCACAGTGACGTGCTGTTTATGCTGAATATGTCGTCTGTAAAAACCGAAAAAGACCTGCAGACATATCTGGAAAAACTGGCTGCGCTGCCACTGTATATGCAGCAGCAAATGGACTGGATGCGACAGGGGCTGGCCAAAGGCTATACGCAGCCAAAGGCCGTGTTAGCCGGATATGAAGACAGCATCAAATCTTTTATCAGCACAGATCCGCAACAAAGCCCGTTCTACCGGCCGCTGCTGAAACAACCGGCCGGCATCGACCCGGCGCGCTGGCAGGCTCTACAGCAACAGGCCAGTGCGTTGATCAGTCAGCAAATCACGCCGGTGTATCAGCAATACCTGGATTTCTTTACAACCCAATATGTTCCTGGTGCGCGGGACAATATTGCGGCCGTAGCTTTACCGGATGGTGCCGCCTATTACCAGAATCGTCTGGAGCACTACACCACGTTAAAAATGACGCCGCAGCAAGTGCATCAGATTGGTTTGCAGGAAGTCGCCCGCATCCGCGCTGAAATGCAGCAGGTGATTCAGCAAACCGGCTTTAAAGGCAGTTTTGCCGAGTTTGTCCAGTTCCTGCGGACTGATCCGCAATTTTATGTGACAAAACCAGAACAATTATTAAAAGAAGCGGCTTATTTGTCGAAGAAAATCGACGCGCAACTACCGAAGTTATTCAAAACGCTGCCACGCACGCCATATGGCGTTGAACCGGTACCGGCTGAAATAGCCCCCAAATACACCACGGGCCGTTATGCCGGTGGCCGCGCAGCGGGTGAGCCGGGTTTTTATTGGGTGAATACTTACGCACTGGATCGCCGTCCTTTGTATGAGCTGGAAGCGTTGACTCTGCATGAGGCGGTGCCGGGTCACCATCTGCAGGTGGCACTCGCGAACGAGCAGGAAAGCCTGCCGGTGTACCGCCGTAGTTTTTATACCTCGGCTTTTGGTGAGGGCTGGGGACTGTATTCTGAGTATCTTGGGCTGGAAGTGGGTTTTTATACCGACCCCTACAGTAATTTTGGCCGTCTGACTTATGAAATGTGGCGTGCCTGTCGTCTGGTCGTGGATACCGGCATGCATACAATGGGCTGGAGCAGGCAGCAAGCCATTGATTTCCTTGCTCAAAACACAGCTCTGTCGATGCATAACGTAACAACGGAAGTTGACCGGTACATCAGCTGGCCGGCGCAGGCGTTGTCTTACAAACTCGGCGAGCTGACCATCAAGCGTTTGCGACAAAAAGCCGAAAAAGCGCTGGGTGACAAATTCAATGTGCGTGAATTCCATGACGCTGTGTTATCCAACGGGAGTGTGCCGCTGTCGGTGCTGGAACAGCAAATAGATTTGTATATCGCCCGGGTTCAGCGCGGTTAAATGGAACAAACCGTTGCTCAGCACTGGCTGAGCAACGGCCTTTTATGTTAAATTTCAATAAATTATTGTCAGTGTAATTTGGGATGTCGCGGTGATTTGGTGGGTGTTGGCTATTGCATGTCTGATTGTGCTGATGGTTGTGATGATCGTCAGGACTGACAGCCTGGCCTCCGAGCATAAAAGGTTGTTGGTACAGTTCAAAATGCTGGACCAGGAATCTGTGCAGTTTCAGCAAATTACTTACGAACTTGCCGAAGAATTCAGTCAGTTTTTGCTGTTACAGCTTGGCGCCGCGCGCAGATTTAGCCGAATGCCAGAGGACGAGTTGTACCAGTTTGAAATCGCGATACAGTTGATCCCCACCTTGTGTAAGGAGATGTCTGGCCGTCGGCTGAGTTTCAAAGCCGCATTGCAACGGGCACTGAAACTTCACGCAGATATCGAAATAGCGGCTTTTGAGGCCACTATCGGCCGGCATGGCCGATTGATCACCGGCTGGCAGAAACAGAGTTTTGCAGGTTACTTGCAGATGTGTCAGCAAATGTATTTGCTGACAAAAGAATATTCACATAAAGAACAAAGGCCGGGTCAGCCAGAATTAGCAGGATAATTATTTAGTTACGCAGTGCGATCGACGGGGCTGTATCAATCTGCCCATCCTGATCTACTGCAGCCAGCCGTTCGCCAGATTTCAACACCGCCATGCTGAAACTCGGGCTACGACGGACAAAAGCCAGTTCATAACCGAAACGTTGCAATTCAGAGACTGAAAACTTCTGAGCGACATTCAGCCGGTCCCAAAAATAGTCCAGATTCTTTTCTTCAGCGCGTCTGTCTTCGGTCACTGCAACCATTTTTAACAACTCCGTTTCAGTTTAATAACCAAGGTTGGTGAAAGACTCAACTTTCACTGTAAGCCTTTGCTACACAAAGTACAAGGTCAAACTCTGCTTTTGTTGCCGGAATAATCGATAATCTGTTGCCTTTTTTCAGCAATTGCATGTCGGCTAAGCCATAGATTTGACGAAGCTCGGTCATACTCAGCACTTTGCTGAATTGTTCGACGAAGCCAACCTGCACAGCAACCCATGGCGCTTTCTCAGGTGTTGACTTAGCGTCGTAATATAAGCTACGAGGTTGAAACTGGCTTGGATCAGGATAAGCCTCGGCCAAAATAACCCCGACACCGGCAATGCCGACTTGAGCACAGCTGGAGTGATGAATGAGGACCTGATCGCCAATCTTCACCTGATCACGCAGAAAATTGCGGGCCTGATAGTTTCGGACACCTTCCCAGACCACGCCCTTCGGGCCTGCAGCCTGAATGTCCAGGATGCTGCATTCCGCCGGTTCTGTTTTAAAAACCCAGTACATCCTGTCACTTAGCTCAATTTCTGTAGTCAATGTAGGTAAATTAGCAGTTGTACACTTGCACCGCAAGGCCTGAACGCGTAAGTTGGATGTTGCATTATTGATAACAGGAGAATGCAATGTTCCAGCCGAAATGGATGCTATTACTGGGTTGTCTGAGTCTGACCGCCTGTACATCAACGCCGCAGTCCGCACAAGACACTAAGACAACAGGGAGCAATGCTGCACCTGCCAAAGTAACGGTTGTCAAAGCTTATACCAAGGACACGGATAAAAGTGCCTTGGTGTGTCGTAAAGAAAAAGTGCTGGGCAGTAACCGGGCCGTAAAAGTCTGCAAAACTGTTGCGCAGCAGGAAGAAGAGCGTAAGCAGGCTGAGCGAATGGTGAATGACCGTTCCTTGCAACAAAGCCTGGGTGGTGGTGGCGGCGGTCGCTGATCTGGCCATTAGAACTTGGTTCTTATCGCTGCTTGCTGCAGAATATGTGTCCATCAGGATTCTCGGGGAGCAGCGATGAGCCAGGTACTGTCAGACCTATTATCATTATTAAAGTTAGAAACCATCGAGTACGGACTATATCGTGGCCAGAGCCAGGACCTAGGGTTCAAAGCAGTGTTTGGTGGTCAGGTGATGGGGCAGGCGCTGTCTGCAGCCAAAGAAACTATTCCGGAAGACCGCAAAGTGCACTCTTTTCACTCGTATTTTTTGCGCCCGGGTGATGCGGCGCGCCCGATAGTGTACGAAGTCGAAAATATCCGCGATGGCAAAAGTTTCAGCACACGCCGGGTCAGTGCTATTCAGTATGGCAAACCGATATTCTACATGACCGCATCCTTTCAGGCAGATGAGCCGGGTTTTGCTCATCAGGATTTAATGCCGCAGGTGCCGCAACCAGAAGATTTAGTGTCAGATCTGGAGTTTTATCGCGAGAACGCCGGGCTGATCCCGGAATCTATCCGCAGTAAATTTATCTGCGAAAAGCCCATTGAGATGCGTTCTGTGGCTTTCCATAATCCATTTAAACCCCTGGTCAGTCAGGCCAAACGTTATGTCTGGTTTAAGGCGAATGGCGCCATGCCGGATGACCTGCGGGTGCACAAATATTTATTGGCATATGCCTCAGATTTTAACTTTTTGCCGACTGCACTTCAGCCGCATGGCAAGTCGTTTATGGCGCCAAATATGCAGGTTGCGACCATAGACCATGCCATGTGGTTTCATGAAGATTTTCGCTTTGATGACTGGCTGCTGTATGCGGTGGATAGCCCAAGCGCGTCCGGCGCCAGAGGTCTGGTGCGCGGTCAGTTCTTTAACCGCGCCGGCACTTTGGTCGCATCGACTATGCAGGAAGGCGTGATCCGTAGTTATGAGAAAGCGAGGGGCGAGTAGTCGCCCCAACCGCTAAGACGCCGCAGATGCACCAATCTGACGGATGCTGGCGCTGACAGTCGCCGGCAATAACTGATAAACGGCAGCTTCCAGCGCAGAAAATCTGGCGGCTGGCCGCAGTTTATGCTCTGCATCGACATGCAGATAGCCCTGGTCTTTTAAAGCGTTAATCAGCGTGACAAAAAGCTTCTTGTCATGAAACTCCGGCGCATCCAGCCCGTGTAATGTCAACAACCGCAGTGCCAGCTGATGTGCCTTTTGCTCTAACTCATCCCGCTCCATCGGCTCCGAGTCTGCGATTAACTGCAGAACCATCGCATGACGTTGCAGCATGCCATCGGCCAGAGTTGCCAGCAGTTCCAGCTGAGCACAGCTCTGTAGACTGAGGTGATATTCCGCACCGGCCTGCTCGACAAAAATGAGTTTTTCCTGCTGCAAAAACAACAAGATGCCTTCGACATAATTTTGTAAATGCTGTGGCTGCAGGAACAATTCCTGCTCGAGCAATGGCTGGAGTTGCTGGCACAGCTGCAATAGTTGTGTCGCGGTGGACTGCTGGCGTAATAATGCGGTAGCCAAAATGGCAGGGATCATAAACAAGTGGCTGATATTGCTGCGGTAATAACTCATCAACACTTGGTCATGCGGGGCAAACCGCACCAGAGCGCCGAAATTATCCTGGTCAATCTGCACTTTTTGCAGGCGCTGCGCATGGCGTAGCCAGTCACTCACCTCACCGTCAGCAAAACTGACATTTGGATGATAGGGCACCTGCTGTAGCAGACGGCGATATAACGACATTTGAGTTAACAGCTGTTGCTCCGGCATCACCTGCTGCGGTGCAGACAGCAAACAGGTTGCCAGTAGGTTCACACTGTTGACGGCCGCACTTTGGTTGATTCGCAACATGACCTGATGTGCCAGGTCGGCGACCAATGGATTCAACCACTCTGGTTTCGCTGGTTCCAGCGGATCTATGGCACTTTTCCAGTCCGGCACTTGTTGCTGTAAATACTGGTTGACCGACAGTGGCTCACCAAAATTCACGAAGCCAAAACCGTAATTGCGCAGCTTGGTGGCAGCTTTAAGAATGCCAAAAGCAGACTCTTTGGTTTTATTCAGGCCTTTTAATTCACGCAGATAAGTGCCGACTTCCATCACGTGTTCATAGCCGAGATACACCGGCACAATTGTGACCGGACGGTCTATACCGCGCAGCATGGCCTGAATGGTCATCGCCAGCATGCCGGTTTTTGGCTGTAACAGCCGGCCGGTGCGGCTGCGCCCGCCTTCACTGTAATATTTAACTGCGTAGCCTTTGCGGAATAATTGGGTCAGATATTCGCGAAACACTGTGGAATACAGTTTGTTACCGCTAAAACTGCGACGGATAAAAAATGCGCCGCCGCGGCGGAACAGTTTACCAATAGGCCAGAAATTCAGGTTGATACCGGCGGCGATATGTGGCGACGCCAGGCCTTGCTGGTAAATTACATAACTTAGCAGCAAATAATCCATATGGCTGCGATGACAGGGCAGATAGACAATTTCGTGGCCTCGTTGTGCCAAATCCCTGACCTGCTCGTTATTGCGGATTTGAATGCCGGTATATAACTTACTGAATAACCAGCGTAAAAAACGGTCACCCACTCTGACTGTGGACTCGCGTTGATCGGCTGCGATTTCTTCCAGTAACAGCAAAGCTTCCTGGCGCGCAGCTGTCGGCGGGATTTGTTTTTGTGCGGCTTCTTCTTCGATGGCCTGGCGGACTGAGGCCGAGCCTAACAATGCGTTGAATAAGGCGCCTCTGTCCGGTTGTCTCGGGCCTGTAGCGGCGAGCTGCTGGCGATAAAACTGAAACCGGGCCAGTCGCAGCAGTTTGTGCGCGGTGTCCTCGCTGGTGCCGTATTTTGTGGTCATCTCCCGCAGAGACAAGGGATTGGAGAACTGCACTAAAGTGTGCCGGCCAGAAATCAGTACAATAAACAGTTTTTGCAGCCAGTTCGGCGCGGCCTGTTCACCGATGATGGCTTTGACACTGGCTTCTTTGCCTGGCGCTCGTCCCCAATTGATTGAAACAGGTACCAGCTGAGCATTTTGCGCAGGATCCAGATGCGCTTGCAGCATTTGCTGGCCAATTTGTAATGCGGTGCTGGGGTGTTGATGACCACTCAGGGTTTTCGGGTTTTCCAGATAAAGAGTTCTCGGCAAACGCACATTGCCTAACTGCACTTCGTCGTCGGGTGCCGGCAAACCCAATTGGCGACAAACCCGCATCAAAGTCGCAAGGTCAGTGGCGGAAGACACTTTGGTGATGTAAAACAGCGGCTGGTCGCTGGTACCAGTCTGGGTATTCATGGCGACAATTTTGCATTGCACCAGTGGTTTAAGTGGCCAATATAATAACCTGGCCAGAAATTTTAATCGGGCAAACATAAGGAACCTGCGACACAGACAGCCCGCTACTTTAGCACGGATTGAAAAACAGCGCCAAATTCAGGTCTTACCAGTAAAATGTGCAGGAATAGGCTTGGCACAGCAGAATTCACTGTATATACTCCCAGTATTCACTGTATAGGCATTCAGCACCATGCGACCACTGACACCAAGACAAGCCGAAATTTTGCAACTTCTGAAAGATTATCAGGCCCAGACCGGTATGCCACCAACCCGTGCTGAAATTGCCACGCAACTAGGATTCAAATCCGCAAATGCCGCTGAAGAACATTTAAAAGCGTTGGCAAAAAAAGGCTTTATTGAGATGTTGCCCGGGACCTCAAGAGGGATCCGGCTGGTGGACGACGCTGCAGATGATGCAGCAAACGAACCGGAAATTCAGGGTTTACCATTGATCGGTCGGGTTGCCGCCGGTCAGCCGATTCTGGCAACTCAGCATATCGAACAATACCACCAGATAGACGCCAATCTGTTTCATCCACCGGCAGATTTCCTTTTAAAGGTTTCTGGTATGAGCATGAAAGATATCGGAATTCTGGACGGCGATTTGCTTGCCGTGCATAAAACAACTGAGGCCCGTCAGGGGGAAGTGATTGTTGCCAGAGTCGATGAAGATGTCACAGTGAAGCGATTCCGCAAAGATGGCCAGTTTGTTTACTTACACCCCGAAAACAGCGACTTTAATGTGATAAAAGTAGATTTAACCCAGCAGTTTTTTGCGATAGAAGGTTTAGCAGTAGGTGTGGTAAGGACTCAGACCTGGTGATTTATAATTAAAATCATTGTATTAGAGAGAAGCGCCTTAGTTTTTTTGACTAAGGCGCTTTTTTTTCGTTCTTTCCTTGGCTTTTTGTCGATTATGTCTAATTCTTAAGCAGAACCTGCCAAAACAAATGGTCAATTAAAAGATCAAGGCTGGTTTCTTACAGGAAAAAATAACAACGATAAGTTGCAGAATCGGGATGCAAAGTTGTGGGCGCGTCGGATTCTGGCAACAGTTTTTGCAAAACTGACAGAGGAGACGTGCTGTGGCGAACACGATGTATCATCGTTGCTCGCTGCTTGCCTTGTTGTGTGTCGATTCGGCTATCGCCGCAGAAATGCCCCTGAACATGACCCGGGGGGTAACGGAAATCAGTCAGAAGGTCTATGACCTGCACATGACTATTTTCTACATTTGCTGCGCCATTGGCCTGGTGGTTTTTGGTGCCATGTTTTGGTCCATTCTTCATCATCGCAAAGCAAAAGGTGTGCAGCCTGCGCAATTTCATGAAAGCACCAAAGTTGAACTGCTTTGGACTGCAATTCCCGTCGTCATTCTGGTTCTGATGGCGATTCCGGCGACCCGAACCCTCATTGCCATGGAAGATACCAGCAAATCAGAAGTCACAGTCCTGGTTACTGGTTCCCAATGGAAATGGCATTACAAATACCTTGAATATCCGGTTGAGTACTATTCGCTGCTTGCGACACCAGCCAAACAAATCCAAAACAAACTGCGCAAAAACGAAAACTATCTGCTTGAGGTCGACCGACCTCTGGTTATTCCTACCGGCAAGAAAGTCCGGTTTCTCATGACCTCTGATGACGTGATCCACTCCTGGTGGGTGCCTGCGTTTGCTGTGAAAAAAGATGCCAATCCAGGCTTTATCAACGAAGCCTGGACTCAGGTAGATCAACCTGGTACTTACCGCGGGCAGTGCGCGGAGCTGTGTGGCAAGGACCATGGTTTTATGCCAATTGTGGTTGTTGCGAAGACTCCTGAGGATTTTGATAGCTGGATACGGGCCGAAGGAGAACGACTTGCCAAGCTGAAAGCCGCAGAGCAGGAGCTGCTGTCGATGCAAATGAGCATGACTGACGCTATGGCAATGGGCGAAAAAGTCTATCAGGGCTATTGCGCAGCTTGTCATCAACCAACAGGCACTGGTTTACCCGGCGTGTTCCCGGCTTTAAAAGGCAGCAAAATGGCTACTGAAACTGGCCGAAAATCAGAGCATATTCAAATTGTTCTGAACGGAAAAGCCGGGACTGCGATGCAGGCATTTGGCAAACAACTGAGTTTGCAGGAAATTGCTGCCGTCATTACGTACGAGCGTAATGCCTGGGACAACAACACCGGCGATCTGGTCCAGGCTGCAGATATTCAGGCAGCCAAAAACGGACAGAAGGAGTAAGGCATGAGCACCATCTCAACAGACACCCATCAGCATGCCGGTCCGCACGATGCAGATCATGGCCACCATCATCCGCCGGCTGGCTTTAAGCGTTGGTTTTATACGACGAATCACAAAGATATCGGGACTTTATACCTGTTGTTTGCTTTGACGATGTTTTTCATTGGCGGATTAATGGCGATGGTGATCCGTGCTGAATTATTTCAGCCAGGGTTGCAATTGGTACAACCGGATTTTTTCAACCAGATGACCACTGTGCATGGGCTGATCATGGTGTTTGGTGCCGTGATGCCAGCCTTTACTGGCTTGGCAAACTGGCTCATTCCCATGATGATAGGCGCGCCGGATATGGCGTTGCCGCGGATGAACAACTGGAGTTTCTGGATCCTGCCATTCGCCTTTGCCATTCTGCTGATGTCATTGTTTATGGAAGGTGGCGGTCCTGGTTTTGGCTGGACCTTTTATGCACCGCTTTCGACCAAATACAGTGGCGACAGCACGGCACTATTTGTATTTTCCGTCCATATTATGGGTATTTCCTCTATCATGGGCGCGATCAACGTCATAGTGACCATTTTTAACCTGCGTGCCCCGGGGATGACATGGATGAAAATGCCGCTGTTTGTCTGGACCTGGCTGATCACTGCCTTTCTGCTGATTGCGGTAATGCCGGTGCTGGCCGGAACAGTGACTATGGTGCTGACCGACAAGTACTTTGGTACCAGTTTCTTTGATGCCGCCGGCGGTGGCGACCCAGTCTTGTTCCAGCATATTTTCTGGTTCTTTGGTCACCCTGAAGTCTACATCATGATTCTGCCGGCTTTTGGCATCGTCTCCAGCATAGTACCGACTTTTTCCCGCAAGCCGTTATTTGGTTATGCCTCGATGGTGTATGCCACTTCCAGTATTGCATTGTTATCTTTTCTGGTGTGGGCGCACCACATGTTTACCACCGGGATGCCGGTGTTTGCAGAGCTGTTTTTCATGTACTGCACCATGTTGATTGCAGTGCCGACCGGGGTCAAAGTCTTTAACTGGGTTGCCACTATGTGGCGCGGAGCTTTGACCTTTGAAGTGCCGATGATGTTCGCGATCGCCTTTATCGTGTTGTTTACCATTGGCGGTTTTTCCGGGCTGATGCTGGCGATCACTCCGGCGGATTTCCAATACCATGATACTTACTTTGTCGTAGCGCATTTCCACTATGTGCTGGTGACCGGAGCCATTTTCTCGATTATTGCGGCGGCGTATTACTGGCTGCCCAAATGGACTGGTCATATGTATGACGAGACATTGGGGCAGTGGCATTTCTGGTGTTCACTGATCTCGGTCAACTTGTTGTTCTTCCCGATGCATTTTGTCGGACTGGCGGGCATGCCACGGCGCATTCCGGATTATGCCCTGCAGTTTGCTGACTTTAATGCGCTGATCAGTATCGGCGGATTTGCCTTTGGTCTGTCACAGCTGCTGTTTTTGTGGGTGATAGTCAAATGTATTAACGGCGGTAAGCCGGCGACCAATCAGGTATGGGAAGGTGCAGAAGGTTTGGAATGGCAGCTGACATCGCCGCCGCCATACCACAGTTTTACCACACCTCCTGATGTGAAATAGGACAGCATCATGCAGGCACCAGACCATCTGCCGTTATTACGCAAACTGCTAATCATCACTGTATTGATGTTTGGGTTTGGGTTTGCGCTGGTGCCATTGTATGACGTGTTTTGTGACCTGACCGGACTCAATGGTAAAACCAGCACTATGGCTGCGACTGCTGATCGGGCTATTAAGGATCAGCAGCGCACTATCACTATTGAGTTTTTAGCCAAGCCGGATCCGAAAATGCCATGGCGGTTTGAACCGGAGATCCGGCAGATTCAGGTACATCCGGGTGAAATTAAAGTCGTGCACTATGCCGCTGAGAATCCGACTTCAGCGCTGATGGTTGCACAGGCGGTACCCTCAGTGTCGCCGGGTCAGGCCGCTTTATATTTTAACAAAATGGAATGCTTTTGCTTTCAGCGCCAAACACTCAAAGCTGGCGAGAAGCTGATGATGCCACTGCAGTTTTATGTTGACCCGGCGTTGCCGGAACAATTTTCAACCATCACGCTGTCTTACACGATGTATGACGTAACCCAGCATAGTCCGGCCGCGACAGGTGCGGCTGTTTATCAGACGGGGAAGTAACATGGCCAAGACATATCAACATTATTACGTACCGGAACAAAGCCCATGGCCGATCGTCGGCGCAGTAGCGCTGTTTTTACTGGCATTAGGTGCCGGACATTTTGTCAACGAAGTGACCCGCGATAAGCAAGGCCACGGCGAATACATGCTGTTGGCCGGTGTGGCTTTGCTACTGTTTATGCTGGTCGGCTGGTTTCGTAATGTGATTGATGAATCAATGGGCGGCTTGTACAGCGATCAAATGGACAGGTCATTCCGGCAGGGGATGAGCTGGTTTATTTTCTCCGAAGTCATGTTCTTTTTTGCTTTTTTTGGTGCGTTGTTTTATGCCCGGATGATTGCGATGCCATGGCTTGACGGCGAAAGTAACAATGCGATGACTGCTGAGATCCTGTGGCCTGATTTCATTGCCCACTGGCCGATGACCAAAACGCCGGGCGGGATCGAAACAACTGCGATGCCCTGGCAAGGCTTACCGCTATACAACACATTAATCCTGCTGGCATCTTCAGTCACACTGCAGTTTGCCCATGTGGCTTTAGAGCAAGGCAAGCGCCTGCAATTGCGACTGATGCTTTTGCTGACCATCTTGCTAGGCGCCAGTTTTCTGGGGCTGCAGGCCTATGAATATATGCATGCCTATCAGGACCTGAATCTGCGTCTGGACTCAGGTATTTATGGGAATACTTTCTTTTTGCTAACCGGTTTTCATGGCTTACATGTGACTTTAGGTGCCATCTTCCTGACTGTGATTTGGCTGCGGATCATGCTGAAAAACCATTTTACCGCACATAACCATTTTGGTTTTCAGGCGGCAGCCTGGTACTGGCATTTTGTCGATGTAGTCTGGTTGTGTTTGTTCGTGTTTGTGTATGTGTTATAGCGCCGGTGAGGGCAGACCCTGCAAGGTCGCAGGGTCTTTCGGGCGGGTTTAGTATGGCCGTTGATGAGGTTCAATCCAGCCCATGGCCAAAGCCAGAATAATCAGCGCCATGACAACGACGGAGAACATCACCCGCCGACCCAGATGCTTCGACATCGACGCCTGATTCGGATCATTTTTTAACATCAGATATAAAGCGCGAAACAGCTGAAAGACAACAAAAACTAATAAAGCGACCAACACAATTTTAATCAGCATGACAGGTGTCCTTATGACGCAACCCACAGATTTGTCAGCAACTTCTGCCGCAAAGTCATGGCAGTATTTCGCTGTGCTGATAACTGTGGCGGCATTTTTACTGTTAAGCAAGTTGGCCTGGTGGCAATGGCAGCGGGCAGAGGAGAAAACCCGGCAGTTACAGCAAATTGCCAGCTGGCAGCAACAGGATGGGGTGCCGGTTACACAGCTGAAGGAGTTGAGCTTGCCTGCGCTGGACGGTGCGCCTCTCAGGGGGCAGGTACGTTGGTTGTCGCCTTACATCTGGTTGCTGGACAATCAAATCGTCAATGGCAGAGTGGGTTACGACGTTGTGGTTCCGGTGCAGGCGCAAGACAACAAGTTTTTGCTGAATTTAGGCTGGATAGAAGGGCGATCGGACCGGGCGGATCTACCTCAGGTTGCCATTCCGGAAGTCATCGAATTACAGGGTGTGCTGCGCACAGAGCCACGGCCTTTCTTGCTTGGGCAGAATATCGAAAGTGGGAACGGCTATCCGCAGCGGATCCAGGCGGTATTGCCACTACAACTGGCTGAAGCCAGTGGTCTCCGGCTGGCAGACGCTGTGTTTTATCAGCAACAAAGCAGTTTTATTCCGCACTATAAGCCGGTGACCCTGCCACCGGAAAAGCACCGTGCTTATGCGCTGCAATGGGCACTGCTGGCTGTAGCTGTGGTGTTTGTTGCCTTAGCAGTCAGATATCAGCGAGGTCAGCATGAGTAAACAACGTTTCCTGAGTTTGTTTCTGTTGGTTGCCGCTGTGCCGGTGCTGTTGGCGCTAGTGATGTTAAAAAGCGGCTGGTATCAGGCCGGGGTCAACAACAAGGGTATTTGGTTTGATCAGGAAGTGCGGTTACTGCCGGCGATCACACCATCACAGGCGCACTGGCGTTTGGTGTATTTGCAGCCCCAGCACTGTGACCCAGCTTGTGTGGCAGTTGAGCATTTGATGCAACAAATAGATTTGGCACTTGGCCGCAAACAGGATCAATTGGATTTGGTGGTGCTGACAGAAGGTACCGCAAGGCAAACGCCTGACAACCCACAGATGAGTTTTATCCAGCGTTCTTTCGCCGGGCTGGCAGCGGGTAGCCTGATGATTGTCGACCAGCAAGGTTTAGCGCTGTTGCATTATCCGCTACCAGATGCAGCCGAGCAGTTACCTTTGCTAGGTAAGGATGTCATGGCAGATCTACAAAAACTGCTGAAATTTGACCGGGGGCCAACATGATGTGGATAAGAAGACTTGTCAGCTTTGCCATTGCTCTAACCATGGTCGTTATTGTGTTGGGAGCCTATACCCGACTGACTGACGCCGGTCTGGGATGTCCGGATTGGCCGGGTTGCTATGGTTTTTTACAGGTGCCACAGGACCATCATGCTGAGATTGCCGCCAGCCGTTTTCCTGAGCGGCCTCTGGAACCGCACAAAGCGCGTAACGAGATGGTGCATCGGTATTTTGCCGGCACACTGGGGCTGGTTATCGCCGGTATTTTTCTGCTGAGTTGCTGGCAACAACGCAAAGTGCAGTTATTGCCAGCCAGCTTATTGCTGCTGGTGGTGTTTCAGGCTGCGCTGGGAATGTGGACAGTAACGCTGAATTTATTTCCGTTGGTAGTGATGGGGCATTTACTCGGTGGTTTTACCTTGCTGACGCTGTTGTGGCTATATCGTCGGCAGCTAACACAGACGGACAGCTCTGCTCTCGTCGTGCCACTACGGTTGCGGCGGGCAGGCACATTAGCCTGCGCGGTGTTAGTCGGTCAAATTGCTTTGGGCGGCTGGACCTCGGCGAACTATGCGGCTTTGGCCTGTGTGGAATTGCCGCTTTGCCATAGCGGCTGGACCAGCCAGTTACGAATTGCTGAAGCTTTTGACTTGCATTTGGGACACGACAACTATGAGTTTGGCGTGATGAGTAAAGAAGCACGGCAAACCATCCATGTGAGCCATCGGCTCGGTGCAATTATGACCGTGCTGGTGGTTGGATTTTTTGCCTGGCAACTGTGGCGTTTCAGTCGCACTTTGCCAGTATCGGCAGCGCAATTGCACCGACGACAGGCGCAGTGGGTGTTATTGCTCTTGTTATTGCAGTTCTGCCTCGGTGTTTTGAATATCTGGTGGTTGTTACCACTGCCTAACGCGGTGGCACATAACTTCGTCGCGGCGAACTTGCTGGCGGCAACTGTACTGGCCCGTTATGGCTTACGACAGCAGTGTCACGCACCAGTCGCAGGCACTGCACCCCAATACCTTTCTTCTGGCAGGAGTCCGGCATGAACATCAGCAGAATCGCAATGGTGCAGGAGCTTCGCCAGACCTGGCGTGACTATTACCAGCTAACTAAACCAAAAGTTGTGGCTTTGCTGTTGTTAACTGCCTGGGTGGGCATGTGGCTGGCACCAGCCACTGCATCACAACCAGGGCTGATGTTAATTGCCTTAACTGGCATTGGTCTGTTGTCAGCCGCAGCAGCAGCTCTGAATCATGTACTGGACCAAAACATTGACGCAAAAATGGCCAGGACACAACGTCGCCCGGTGGCGACAGGAAGGGTCAGCCCACAGCAGGCGCTGGCTTTTGCCTTGAGTCTGGCGATTGCCGGTTTTGCGTTGTTGTATGAATTCGTCAATCCGCTAACCGCCTGGTTAACGCTGGCCAGTTTGTTTGGTTATGCCGGTGTCTACACCATGTTCCTGAAGCGCGCCACACCGCAGAACATCGTCATAGGTGGTTTAGCTGGCGCTATGCCGCCGTTGTTAGGCTGGACCAGTATTACCGGGACTTTGTCGGCGGAACCCTGGCTGCTGGTGATGATTATTTTTGCCTGGACGCCGCCGCATTTTTGGGCGTTGGCAATTCACCGGCGAGACGATTACGCCAAAGTGAATATGCCGATGTTACCGGTCACCCATGGGATTGAATTCACTAAAACCGCGATCTTGTTGTACACGCTGTTGCTGACGCTGGTCTGCTTAATGCCGTATCTGGTCGGGATGTCTGGCTTGGTCTATCTCATCGGCAGTCTCGGCCTCAACCTTGGTTTTATGCTGCATGCCTGGCGGCTGAAATTTGGGATTGATCCAAAACAAGCCATGCAGACTTTTCGTTTTTCCATTTACCATCTGATGTTGTTATTCTTAGTGCTGATCCTGGACCAGCAATGGTTCTGGCGCTGGAACTAAGGGAGTAATATGCAAAAAGTCTGGGCAGTTTTGTTATTGGTTGCAGCCTTAGCCGCTGGTGTTTTGGTATACCGGCAGTTACAGGTGCCGGCTGAGTTTTCCAACGTGTTGATTTACCCTACGCCACGCGAGATGAAGTCTTTTCAGCTCACCAGCCATACTGGCAAGCCTGTGAGCCGTGAGCAGTTAAATGACCACTGGACTTTGGCTTTTGTTGGCTACACTTTTTGCCCTGATATTTGTCCGATGACCATGGCGATGTTGTCTGGCAGTTATGCTGCATTAAGCGAAGCTTTGCCGGCTGGCCAAAAGCTGCAACTCTGGTTTGTGTCGGTGGATCCAAAACGCGACACCGTGGCGCAGCTTGGCAATTACGTGGGGTACTTTGAACAACCGGCCATTGTCGGGCTGACAGCAAATCATGACCAGCTGTTTCCTTTTGTCCGGGAACTGGGTCTGATGTATGCCATCAGCACCACGACGGACGAGGATTACCGCGTCGATCACAGCGCGTCCATTGTGCTGCTCAACCCAAAGGGTCAGCTGGTAGCAATGTTTAAACCGGAAATGTCACTGGAGCAAAACGCAGTGCCAGTGGTGACTAAAACACAGTTACTGCGCGACTTTCCGGAAGTGCTGAAGGCTGTTGCGCCTTAAACAGTGAGTTATTTAACAAATACCCAGGGCTGCGAGAACCAGTAAAAATAACCCGGTTTACCTATGCTTGGTGCAGTGCAGTTGTATCTGTTGTGATAAAGCTTGAGTGGCGCAGTAGCCTGCACACTAAAAGTATCCGCATCCAGCCATTTGACTGGTAACGCTTTGCCATCAAAGAAACAATGCAGGTTCTTCGGCTTAAAATCGCTGCTGTCGACGCTGAGCGTCAGCAGTGGCGGGTTCTGGCGGCTGACCGGATCTGCGCCGCTGTAATCTGTCACAGGCAGCGCCAGAGTTTTGAGCTTAGGCACAAAGTGTTTCATCGCGGCAAACTGACTGGATGAGGGATAACGCGGGATGCGGGTCAGCGCGACGCCCGGTCCAACGGCTCCTGATTGCTGACCTATACCGATAAAACCCAGTTCACTCACCAGCTGTTCCAGTTCGGCACTGAAATCGCCATAAGGATACGCCAGCCATTTGCGTTGTTGTCCGAGCTTTTCTTCCAGTTGTTGCTGCGCCAGCAGGATGTCGGTTTTTACCCGTTGCCGCCACTCAGCTTTAGTTTCGCCTTTGTTTGGCACGGCCAGACGGTGATGGTAAGAGCTGTGATTGGCGATGATCACGCCTTCCTGCTGCATAGTCTGGATTTGTGCCCAGCTCAAAACCGGGCCTTCACGACGGTCAATCAGCGCAGGACCCAGAAACATGGTGTAGGGGTAATTGAATTCTTTTAATATCGGCCGGGCATTAGTGAAAACATTGGCAAAGCCATCGTCGAAAGTAATAGCGACGGCATTGTCCGGCACCGGTTTTTGCTGGATCAGGCCATTGATAATGACGTCCAGACTGACCACCTGATAACCCAAATCTTTTAAATGCTGCATTTGCTGGCGGAATTCTGACGGCGTCACGCTGGTGCTGCGCGGTGTGTCAGTGGCGACATGGTGGTATTGCAAAATAATAGCGGCATGAGACGTAGCAGAATTGCACAACACAACGGCGAGCGCAAAAACGAGGGCGAGCAATTTATTCATCGTCAGACTCCTGCAATAACGCAACACCGATGCGTTGTAACAATATCAGCAGATAACTGGTAAGGGTCAGAACAAAACAGCCAAGCCATATCCATTTCACCAGCAAAAGTATCAGAGTCTGCTCTGCAGGTATCAGCCACAGCGCGACCAACAGCAGCCAAAACAGCACCAGACCTTTAACAAAAAAGCGGCCACATTGGGCCGCTGTCAGAGGAAGTTTGGGCATAGCTTAATAGTACGAATGCTCGCCGCGCTGGTGGTCAGTGACATCACGCACACCAGACAATTCACCGTGGAAGCGGTTCAGCAGTTCTTTTTCGATGCCTTCTTTTAAGGTTAAGTCGACTTGTGAACAACCGTTACAGCCACCGCCAAACTGCAGCACAGCAACGCCGCTGTCAGTCAGTTCAACCACAGACACCCGACCACCGTGATTGGCTAATTGCGGATTAATCTCGGCATCGATGACATACTGTACCCGTTCTTTTAACGGCGCGTTGTCACTCACCTTGCGCACTTTGGCATTCGGCGCTTTTAACGTCAGCTGAGAACCCATTTGATCGGTAACAAAATCGATTTCTGCGTCGACCAGGAACGGTTTGCTGTCAGCATCGATGATGGCGTCAAAGCCGTTAAAAGGCACCGTCAGGTCTGTTGATTCGACCGCATCCGGTGGGCAATAGGACACGCCACATTCCGCGGAAGCCGTGCCGGGATTGACCACAAACACCCGGATGTTGGTGCCGCTGGCCTGCTTTTCTAACAGTTTAACAAAATGCGCTTGCGCCGATTCGGAGATGATGATCATCAGTAGTACCTGACTAAATTACTAGGTTAATGCCTATGATACGCCCGCAAACCGGCCTTGCCAAGCCTGCTTGAGTGGCGGCAGGCTTTATTGCTAAGGTGAATACTTAGTTTTCAGGAGGATAGCCGGTGCGAACTTTTACTCTTTCTCTGTTGATGGCGACTGCATTTTTTCATCCTGTATTGCAGGCACAGAATGCCCCTGTGGTGCCCGCTCCATCGGAGGTGCTGGGCTTTGAACCCGGTCAGTGGCATGCGCGCCATGACCAGCTCGAGGCTTATTTGCGTGCCGCCGCTGCAGCAGCGCCGGATCGCACCCGCTTTGACATTATTGGCCGGACCCACGAGCAGCGGCCTTTATTGCAGCTTATTCTGAGTTCTGCCGCCAATATGCAGCGGCTGGAGCAAATTCGCGAAGCGCACCTCGCGGTCAGTCGCGGTGAAAAACAACCTGATCCGACGCTGCCAGCTATCGTCTGGCTCGGTTACAGCATCCACGGCAATGAAGCCAGCGGCGCCAATGCCTCGCTGCGGGTTGTTCATCAGCTGCTGACTTCGACAGATCCGGCGGTCAAAAACCTGCTCGACAACAGCATTATTTTGCTGCAACCCAGCCTGAATCCGGACGGTAACGATCGTTTTGCGACTTGGGTCAATATGCATCAGGGCACTGCACCGGTCGCAGATCCGCAACATCGGGAGCATGTTGAGCCATGGCCGAATGGCCGGCCGAACCATTATTGGTTTGATTTAAACCGCGACTGGTTATTATTGCAGCATCCGGAAAGCCAGGCCCGTATCGCGCAGTTTCACCGCTGGCGACCACAAATTGTGGCGGATTTTCATGAGATGGGCACCAACAGCACCTTCTTTTTCCAGCCCGGAATTCCAAGCCGTAACAGCCCCTTTGCACCGGAATCGACTATCAAACTGACCAATCAGCTGGCGCAATTCCATGCCAAAGCACTGGACGAGGTGAACCGGCTATATTTCACTGAAGAAGCTTTCGACGATTTTTATGTTGGTAAAGGCTCCACATACCCGGACGTGCACGGCAGTGTCGGCATTTTGTTCGAGCAGGGCAGCAGCCGGGGCCACCTGCAGGAGAGCCTGCAGTCGGAACTCAGTTTTAGCTTTGCCATCGACAATCAGTACCGCACGTCGTTTTCAACGCTCAATGGCGCCGTAGCGCATAAACAGGATTTACAACAAGCGCAGTATCAGTTTGCGCAGAAGTCCAAAGAGCAGGCCCGGCTTGATCCGGTGCGTGGTTATTTGTTGCGTGAAGCGGCCGATCAAAGCCGGCTTGCGGCACTATTGAAGTTGTTAAAACAACACCAAATTGCCGCTTATGCACTGACCGAAGATTTCCAGATTAACGGCAAAACCTTTGAGGCCGGCCACAGTTATTTCGTGCCGGTAGAACAAAGCCAGTACAACCTGCTCAAAGCGGCCTTTAATACGGATACCAATTTCCGCGACAACACCTTTTATGACGTGTCAGCCTGGACCTTGCCGTACGCCTACAACATCGATTTTGCCGCCAGCCGCAAAGCGCCGTCAGAACTTGCAGCTGAAGCCTGGACCGAACCTGCAGCCACAGCACAGACGTTTAATGATGGTGCTTACGCTTATGCGCTGCCGTGGGCTGATCAACAGGCACCAGTGCAAACTGCGCGTTTATTGCAGGCAGGTTTTCAGCTCAGAGTGGCGCCGAAGGCATTCAGTGCTATGACGGCTCAAGGTGTTCAGCAGTTTGCTTCAGGTACTGTGCTGCTGCCAGCGGGTTTGCAAGCTGAAGGCTGGCAGCAAAAGCTACGCGAATTTGCCCAGAAACAGCCGTTAGCGCTCAGTGCATTAACTTCAGGCCTGACGCCGCAAGGCCAGGATTTGGGCAGTAATCAGGTCAAACCGCTGGTGTTACCGGAGGTTTTATTGGTGGCAGGCCCTGGCATCAATTCAACGGAAGCCGGTGAACTGTGGTTTGCCACTGAGCGTCTGGCGGGCGTATCACCATCGATGGCCGAGCCAGCACGGCTGAAACGCCTCGATCTGGCACGCTACAGCCATATTCTGTTACCGGATGGCAATTACAACAGCTGGGGCGATGCCGAAGTGGCGCAGTTGAAAGGCTGGCTGGAACAAGGCGGTGTGTTGTGGGCACAAAAAGCGGCAGTCAGTTGGCTGGCGGAAAAAAATCTGCTGCAAGCCAAGCTGAAAAAAGCCAGCGAGTTAAGAGCCTTAGTCACAATGACCGCGCCAGCTTACCAGGACAAAGAACAGTTGGCTGGTCGTCAGCGTATTGCCGGAGCGATTTTCCAGACTGACGTCGATCTGAGCCATCCACTGACTTTTGGCTTACCGCGTCAGCAACTGCCGGTGTTTAAAAATGATCTGTTATTGATGGAGCCGGCTGAACAGCCTTTTGTTACCGTCGCTCGTTATAGCGATCAGGCGCAGTTAGCCGGTTATGCCGATCCGGCGCTGGTTAATGCATTTCGTAATAGCGCCACAGTGCTGGCGCACAATGTTGGCGAAGGGCGTATTGTCGCTATGACAGACAACCCGGTATTCCGCGGTTATTTTGTCGGCTCAGGCCGGTTATTAGTTAACAGCCTTTATTTTGGCAAGTTGTTCGACTCTGGCGACGACAGTGGTGACGGCGACGAGTAGAGCCAGGTCTGAGTACCGGGCGCCGGTGTGATGGCCAGTGTGATTACGCCAACTCGCTGCACGCCGGCTTTTCGCAACAGTCGACTGAGCTGATTCAGCGTTGCACCTGTGGTCAGCACATCGTCAACCAGCAATATTTGCGTGGGTAATGTTGCGTCCGCCGGTGATTTGAGCCGGAACTGGCGGCGCAGCTGAACCCGGCGCGCACTGGCGCTGGCGCCAAGCTGATGCGGTAGATGACTTTGCGCAACAAAAACATGCAGCAACGGCAAGCCGCTGACTGCAGCTACTGTGGCTGCAAGCTGTCGGGACTGATTAAAACCGCGCTCACGCAGCCGTTTGGGATGCATCGGTACATAAGCCACCGCAGCGAACTGGTCCTGCAAGCGCCAGTGCGGCAGAGCCAGTGCCAGCTGCTGGCGTAACAGCTGACCGCAGGCCAGTTCCTGCTGCAACTTCCACGCGCTGATAAAATGACTCCAGGGCTGCTGATACCAGCTTAAACTCCAGACCGCATCAAACTGCGGCGCCTGCAGCCCTCTGTTGATTGCCGGCAGCTGCAGCGCATTACCGTTTAAAGACCAGTACAGCCGCGGTAAAGCGACCTGACAGTGATCACAAAGCTGTTCGCCGGGCTGATGCACCGGAAAATCACACCATAAACAACAATTTGGCAGGCAAAGGTGCAAAAAGCGCTGCAGCAGCTGCTTTAACGCAGGCACAATAGTGATCTGAATGGCCATCACAATCCTTGTGATTAGATATTTTACATAAATTTAACTATGACGCTGAATGCTGAAAATACCAAACCGACAGTAGTGCTCATTCATGGCTGGGGTTTAAATCATGCGATCTGGCAGCCTGTCGCGGACGTGCTTGCTGCGGAATATCAGGTGCTGGCGCTGGATTTACCCGGCTATGGCCTGGCGACGAACTATCCGGAACCTTATAGCCTGGCGGCGATCACCGACCAGCTGGCGGCGCAGATCCCGGCGCAAAGCTTTGTGCTCGGCTGGTCGCTCGGTGGTCTGGTGGCAACTCAGCTGGCATTGCGGCATCCGGCAAAAGTGCGGTCGCTGGCATTGGTCGCCAGCTCGCCGTGTTTTCTGCAGCAACCGGACTGGCCCGGTATGAACGCGCAGGTGATGCAGCAATTTGCGGGGTCCTTATCTGCTAATCTGGCGCTGACCGTGGAACGTTTTCTCGCGATCCAGGCGATGGGCAGCGACACTGCACGACATGATATCAAGCAGCTGAAGCAGGCGGTACTGAGCTTGCCATTACCACAGGCGCAGGTGCTGGCGGCTGGTCTTGAAATTCTGGCCACGACCGATTTACGCCCGGAGCTTGCCAAGCTCAGTATGCCGCTGTTTGGTTGCTTTGGCCGGCTGGATTCGCTGGTGCCGGTGGCGATGACCACTATGTTGGCAGAGCTGGCGCCACGCGCGCAGATTTCAGTGCTGGCCAAGGCGTCGCATGCGCCTTTTATCTCGCACCAGACTGAGTTTTTGTACTGGATCAGACAGTGCTTACAGGCTTAGCGGCCACTGTAAAGTTGTTTGGCCGGATCCAGCTCAGAAAAACGGCAGAAAATTGCCGCTAAAGTGGCGACTATTTGCCATTTTCCTTGTCTCAACTGCATGAGTTGGTTACTATTTAATCATAGGTTCATGTTGTGGAGATCCGCCGATGGAATTACAGTCCGCGTACAACTCAGGTTTGCAGGGTTTTCAACGCGCCTCCAATGGCATTACGGAAGCTACTGTGAATATCAATCGCGAAGCGATTAACCAGCAACGCGCCTTAAATGCCCAGCAATCCAATGCTGCAGCGCAGCAGCCGGAACCTGTCCAGCCACAGCCGAAAACGCCAGCGCTGGAACAAAGCCTGGTGCAACTCACCACAGAATCACTGTATGCCGAAGCTAATGTGCGGTCGATTAAAACGGCTGACGAAATGCTTGGCACTTTGATTGACGTCAGTGCCTGAGGACTAGAGCAACATGGCCATCACGTCGGTCTACCCTAATGTCACACCCTATGTCGGCAATCCGGCTGTGGATTTGGCACGCCGGGAAAACCTCAAACGTGACATCATCGAACCTGTTGCCCAGATGGAACGTAACGCCGCAGAAAAGGGCGTGATTTCCGAAGATAAAAGCCGTAATTCGCCACAATACAATAATCCGACTTACACGGACGAGTTAAAGAATCGCGGTACTGAGCTCAAAGAGGCAATCGAGGGTCGTTCGCAGGAACGAGACCCGGAAGGGCGTTCTGAGCAGGATAGTTCCGGGCAATCCGGCTCTGGTCGTGATGATCAACAAAGCGCCAGTGAACAGCGCAAGCTGGACGAACTGAAAAAACGCGATGCAGAAGTCCGTGCCCATGAACAGGCTCATGCTAATGCCGGTGGCGATTTAGCTGCTTCTCCAAGTTATGAGTTTGAGTTAGGGCCTGACGGCCGGCAATATGCAGTGGGTGGCGAGGTCAATATCGATTTGGCGATGGTGCCAGGCGATCCGCAGGCAACCATCATCAAAATGCAGAAGGTCAAAGCGGCGGCTTTGGCACCGGCAGATCCCTCCTCGGCGGACCGGCGTGTAGCAGCCGAAGCCACACAGCGCGTGTTACAGGCTCAGGCTGAATTAGCGCAGCAAAATATAGTTCTGAATAACCCGCCGGCAGCAGATGCAGATTATTGGCTGGAGCAAGCCGACGAACAACAGCAAGAGCAAAACACAGGTACCAACAGCCAGAACTATTTGCAGCCAGATGCGCAGCAGTTGCAACCCGGGCGGCCAGTGAATAAAGGCCCGCAGGTCGAGCAGCGCAGTCTTGAGCTGGCAGCATTGATGCAAAAACGCAGTCAGGTGATCAGTGGCTACTATCAGCAAGCAGTGCAGCCTCAGGAAAGACCGCTATTACTGACCGCCTGAAGCCGTGGTTATCAGCCAGACAATAAAAACGCCGTCAAATGACGGCGTTTTTATTGGGCTGCAAGTAGATACAGACGTTACTTTTTCAGCTTGGCCAGCGCTGCGGCAAAGGCATTACCCATCGCGGCATTGCCATTGTCTTGCTGGCGCGGTGCGGCTTGCGGCCGGCTGCCGCCAGATTTGGCCGGCGCTGTGCGTTCTTTGGCGCCACCTGCTGTTTTTGGCTGTGGCTGCTCGTCCATCCGCATGGTCAGCGCAATGCGTTTCCGTTCGATTTCCACTTCCAGTACTTTAACTTTGACGATATCGCCGGCCTTGACCACCTGGTGCGGGTCTGACACAAATTTGTCGGTCAACGAGGAAATATGGACCAGACCATCCTGATGCACACCAATATCGACAAAAGCGCCAAAGTTGGTGACGTTTGTGACCACACCTTCCAGCTGCATGCCAGGTTTTAAATCGGCCATGGTTTCCACGCCGTCTTTAAACTGCGCTGTTTTAAACTCCGGCCGCGGGTCGCGTCCTGGCTTGTCCAGTTCCTTCAGGATGTCGCTGATGGTCGGAATACCAAAATGCTCGTCAGCGAATTCAGCCGGGTTAATCGACTTCAGGAAACTGCTGTTACCGATCACTGCGTCGACCGGCTGTTGGTGTTTGGCCAGAATTTTCTCAACCAGCGGATATGCCTCCGGGTGCACTGCAGATGCATCAAGTGGATTGGTGCCGTTGTTGATCCGCAGGAAACCTGCCGCCTGCTCATAGGCCTTAGGGCCAAGGCGTGGCACTTTGAGCAAGTCACGACGTTGCATAAAACGGCCGTTGCTGTCGCGATACATCACGATATTTTGCGCCAGCGTTTTATTCAGGCCTGCAACACGGGCGAGCAGCGCTACAGAGGCGGTATTTAAATCCACACCAACGGCGTTCACGCAGTCCTCAACCACAGCGTCCAGCGATTTGGTCAGCAGGCTTTGGTTCACATCATGCTGATATTGGCCAACACCAATGGCTTTAGGTTCGATTTTGACCAGCTCGGCCAGTGGGTCTTGTAAGCGACGACCAATCGACACTGCCCCCCGCAGCGATACGTCCAGATCCGGGAATTCCTGCGCGGCCAGTTCTGAAGCTGAATACACCGAAGCACCGGCTTCCGACACCATGATTTTGCTCAGTTGCTGTTCTGGCAGCATTTTAATGACGTCAGCTGCCAGTTTGTCAGTTTCGCGGGAAGCGGTACCGTTGCCGATAGCGATCAGTTCGACTTTAAATTGTTTGCAGTAAGCAGCCAGAGTTTTGACTGACTTGTCCCACAAGTTTTGTGGTGCATGCGGGAAAATGGTGGTATTGGCGACCAGTTTACCGGTCTGGTCAACGACGACCACTTTTACACCGGTGCGTAGGCCCGGGTCGAGGCCTAGCGTGGCGCGCATGCCGGCCGGTGCGGCCATCAATAAATCTTTCATATTGCGGGCAAATACGGCGATGGCTTCTTCTTCGGCTTTTTCGCGCAGCTCACCGAGCAAGTCATTTTCCAGCTGCAGATGCAGTTTCACTTTCCAGGTCCATTGCACCACAGTGCGGATAAAAGCATCAGCGGCGCGGCCCTGCTGGCGCAGGTCAAAATGGCTGGCGACCATCTGCTCACAGCTGGCGTGGGCGCTGGTTTCATCGGCGTCTGGCTGCAGCTGCAGGTTCAGAATGCCTTCATTGCGGCCACGGAACATTGCCAAAGCACGGTGTGACGGCACGTTTTTCCAAAGCTCTGTGTGGGCAAAATAATCGCGGAATTTTGCGCCTTCGGTTTCTTTGCCGGCAACCACAGTGCTTTTTAACACAGCATGCTGCGCCAGATGACGGCGCAGTTTTGCCAGCAGATTGGCGTCTTCGGCAAAACGCTCCATCAGAATGTATTTAGCGCCGTCCAGGACGGCTTTCACGTCGGCAAAACCGGCTTCGACGTTGATGTAAGGCACCGCCGCTTGTTCCGGCACTAAATCGGCGTCGGCTAATAATGCATCGGCCAGCGGTAACAAACCGCCTTCAATGGCGATTTGGCCTTTAGTGCGGCGTTTGGCTTTGTATGGGCCGTATAAGTCTTCCAACCGGGTTTTATTGTCGGCGGCCAGAATGTCCTGCTCCAGCGCCGGCGTCAGTTTACCCTGCTCGTTGATCGTACGCAGGATCACCTGCCGGCGGTCTTCCAGTTCGCGCAGATAGGTCAGGCGCTGTTCCAGCGTCCGCAGCTGCGTATCGTCGAGGCCACCGGTGACTTCTTTGCGGTAACGGGCGATAAAAGGCACCGTTGCGCCTTCATCCAGCAGCTGAACTGCGGCATTAACCTGATCCGGGCGGGCTGCGATTTCGGCAGCGATCTGTTTGATAATCATCGACATGGCGGTATTGAGTTCCTTGCGACGCAGCGATATAGAGCACAGCTGCTGATAAAGTGGCGGCTATTGTCATACGCCAGCGCAAAAAAATCCATCCCGTGACGGCTGACAGCGGCAACGACGCTTGGTATAAACCGCGATGGAACAAGCAAAGTCAGGTCGCGGAGCTGCAGCGGATGAAGGCAAAAGTACAAGCTAAAACCAAATTGGTCACCAGGGAGGGCTATAACCAGCTTAAGGCGGAACATGACGAACTCTGGTTTAAAAAACGGCCGGAAGTGACCAAAATTGTCAGCTGGGCCGCGAGCTTAGGCGATCGCTCAGAGAATGCAGACTCCTTGAAAGGCCCGCCAAAAATGTACTAGTTATATATAAATCAAGCTTGAACAAGTAGTATGTGTACTATAAAGGCGTACTATTCACCAATAGTGGAATTATCCAAATTGACTGTGGCTATTTTGTAATGGCCTTTCGCTTCCCCCAAATTTACTGCTGCGTCTAATCACTTGCTCTAATTAGCCTGTAACTCAGCCTAACACCCTTACCACAATCTCAAGGGAAACTTTGTACCAGATGCGGGAATTCACTCAGGTTCGATTAAATCGGCGTTTTTTACTGAAAGCAGACATTGCTGAAAATCAATAAATCAGGGTTCTCGAAAATTTCGAGAACCGGTAATCCCACACCTATCAACTGTCGAACCCGGCAGGCGGCGCGCAGCTGGAAACATTTAAAAAACGGGTAAAAAGATCATAACTGGATAAGGTGTGGGATTCACATTGTGGTGGAGGTGAGCGGAGGTACTGTGGTTTAGTGTCGGAAGCCTTAAAATCCAATATTTGATGGGTTTTGGCTGAGTTAAGTCTACGAACATGATCGTGATTTGTTCTCAAATACGTTGGTTGCAAGTAGATTAAGTTTTGAAGACGACAAAAGAGTTATATTTGTCCCTAAATAGCTTACCTCAGAGTTAATCGGATGGAACTTTTATCGCCACCAGAGCGGCTTTTCATGTTTATCAAAAACGAGTCATTTCTATTTGAAACCTTGCGCACCCCGTATTTGTGGTTTGCAGATGTTCGTAGTTTCAATGACCCGTTCGAATCTGAGGGGTGTTATAGGCATCCACCTTTTTCAGAGGACGAGTACGATCGCTATTTAGGTCTTTTCGTTAAGCATCAGATTTATGTCTCACAGGGAGATTACAAGAAAATCAGACCTTTGGAGCGGGCACTGTCCGCGAGAGAGCTGTACGATTCTCTGCGTGAAAATTATCTCAGTTTGCAAAAGATGCTGATGAGAGAAATCTATGTGAATAAAATGGGGGTCTGTTGCTTCGTCAAAGATAAGCCCGAGAGTGCTGGCAACGGACATGATAATTCTGAATGTACTCCACCACATTTAAATCGTCTTATGTGGTCCCACTATGCAAAGGGCCTCGTAGGAGTTTGTCTTGAGTTCGATGCTCAAATTCTTTATCAGAGCTTGTCGGAGCATAATCCAGATTTTGCTATCACAGTCGCTGAAATTGAATACAGTGAGGAACGACCTAGCATTGACACTTTCGATTTCATGGAGGGTGTATACGCGAACACTCCAAAGAGTGGTCTCGGGCAGGCGATGCAGTTGGTTACGTCCAAAAATACTAAATCAACAGTCTGGTCATATGAAAACGAGATGAGATTCAAAGCCTTAAATGCAGTCAATAAAAAGCTCTCGTACAGTCCATGTGCTTTGAAGCGCGTTTATCTCGGCCAGCGATTGAAGCCTGAAGAAAAATTGGAGTTAAAAAATATTTTGAATGAAATTGGAGTTTACGACCTGAGGGAGGTTGTCGTTCAGGATCATAGCTTTCATCTAAAAGACATTCCTCTATCTGTCTGAATGAGATAACAAGGTACACCTTGGAGTCACCTGGGCAAACTCCTCGAAATCCTGTACAAAAAGTCGGATATAGGGTTCTTTTCTCAATAAAATGATTATCTCTATACCCCAATGTCTATCGAGGAAACCATGACAGACCTACATTTAAGCAGTCTGAAGACTTGGAACTCACTGAAAGAGGACATTGCAGAGATCAAAGCGACCGCGGTTCTCGAAAATCTCGAGACTCATGTTGGTTAACAGAAAGTTTAAGACGCTTATTTTCAATTTCTCGTTTCTGCAGGTTACAAGTGTTCAGAATATAACAATGTGGCCAGAATTAGTTGACCACTGCAGTGATGGACTGTGTACAACCAGAGCCTTTTAGTATGTTCTGTGAGATTGTCACATACCCAGCTTCAAAATTTGATAACTCGTTGATCTTTGAATACTAACAAACGCTTGATTGTTTATTGTAATCGATGGATATTGGGGACAAACGTAGATTTTACGAGAGAAGACATGGACAAGATAATTTACGCCGAAAAGGAATTCCCTTGGCATGATCTATTTCTAAAAATGCTTGATTGGCCCTTTTTACTTGCCTTGATTTTTTTGACATTTCTCTGGCTTTTTAAGCAAGAAATAAAAGACCTACTGAAAAAAGGCAAAATTACGATTAAGTGGGGCGATAGCTCTATTGAAATTGCAGATTTGCCTGAAAAAATTGACCAAGATATCGACCCAATAAAAGAGCGGCTTGAAATTATCGAAGCACAGCTTGCTGCCCTTTCTAAAGCAAAATTAAAGTCCACGAGAGCAACGCAAGCTGAAAGGAGTGCCGCTACTGAGGATGAACAACTAGCACTTAAACAAACAGATCCCAAAAGGGCAATTTACACGCAACTAACTTCAAAACGCTATAGATACCGCAGTGTCCTAGGTCTATCAAAATCAACAGGCTTACCAGAAGATCAAATAAACACAATCATACAATCAGATCCAAGAATTGGAGTAATTACAAATCGTGAGGGTAGAATCTTGTATTTTTCAAAAGGCGCCAAACCTCATCGAAGAATTAGAGTCAGGCCGTTCGTAGCAAAGGACAAAAATAAATAATCAATTCCAGTAACAACTAGGGGTCCTTCCAGAAAAATTATTAACGGGTAATTCTGACCGCTTCGCTTCATTTGTGCGAGTGCATCGTAAGGTACTAGTGAATCGCCCACTATAGATCTAACGGTATCAATGGGCTTCCAATAGGTCTAATCGATGACTGGGATTCCGCCCCTAAAAAGTGAGAAATGTAACAAGTGAACGCACTCGAACACAGCAAAGCTGCGCAGGTTTTTGAGGCGTTAGCCCACAATGGAGAAAACGAATTGACTAAGAAAAGTTTTACAAAAATCGCTGGCGACGTCGCTTATGAAATTTTCGTCCCAGGTTACGTCAAAGTAATTCGAACAGCGATGTCTGACTCCCAAGGAGATATTAAATCAGCGGAATCAAAAGGCATTGCCGAGCTTGAATTAGAGGCCGCAAAACAGAAAGTAATCATGGACTTTCAAGCTCATCAAGCCAGGGTCTCTCAAGAGATTGCTATAGCCGAACGCATCTCCACCTCAAATGAAGTCGAGATAACGGAGTATTATGACGCATCAGGGAAGGCTCATGCTGGCTTAACTGCAAACGAAAGTTCCATTACAGCAGGAATCGGTGGTGAAGGACGTAAAGTTACGCATCGAGTAATTAAGTTTACAGGATTCTTCAATTCCTCGGATGGTGAGCAAGCGGGCTAACAATTGGCTTAAGTCGTTCGCTTCGCTTAATTTTGGCGCCCAAACATTTGGTTTTTCTCATGGCTAGTATTCTAGACACAAAAAAAATTAACGCGTCCTCAGCGCAGATCATTACGAACCTACAAGAGGAGTCCTTAGCTGTCTTTTGCTTCCTTCACGAGCAATGGGAGAGAACTTCCGCTGTTGAAAATAGACTATTTCAATTCGTTTTTCGTTCATTCTATCGTTTAGATAATGCCGGGCTAACTGACGAGTTCAAGACCAAATATTTCGAAATTCTTGAGGCTTGTAGATCAAGTCACCCAAACATCAAGGATATATGTAGTGAATTGTATGGCATCAAGAATAGGAGGGGGCTAGTGAGTTTGCAGTTTTCGTTCGTTACAAAGCTGGCGAACACAGTCAACGCATCACTACCAATATATGACTCCGAAGTAGCGAAGATGTATGGCTATAGAGCACCACTAGCGAGCAAGCCTGTCGATGAAAGAATTGACAATCTTCTGGGTTTCCATGCAGAGCTGACCGCAGATTACACAAACATAATTTCAGAAGGGTTGCTTAGTGAAACGCTACAACTATTTGATAAGACGTTTCCAAAATATTCCAACTTAATTAGTCAGAACAAAAAGCTAGACTTCATTGTCTGGTCAGCAGGGAAGTTAACTAAGAAATTAAAAACCTGAAAATTCGCTGCAGGCACGCCGGCTCTGTCGGAGCGCGGTCGGAGCTCCAACGTTGGAGGTAAGGCATAGAAAGAATGCCGCAGACCAAGGAAAATTAGGACTTAATTCAGTATGACTCAAGCCTAATGAAAATCGAAGTGGGCTAGGCGTAATCGATTTGTCGCCTATTCATTCGTGCCGCGCTAGTTCACGAAAAATCGAATGTCCGCAAATAAGGCAATGTAGACATTCGTTTTTTCGAACGCCTTGATGCTATTGACTAATTGATTCCGTCAACCTTATGCTATCGCTTCAGCTTGTGGTGGTAGGAACATCCCCACGTAAAAAACCTAAATTCCTTGTTTGTTGTGGCGGTAGGAACATCCCCACGTAAAAAACTTAAATTCCTTGTATTAGCTACCGCAAGAGCCCCAACCAAGTTGGGGCTCTTCTGTTTAAGAAACAAGTAGTCCTTTGGTGCAAGAGTAAAATCGATTTGGCAACTAGCAGACAACCAAAATCTATCTCTCTTTAAAAATCATCGCTTCAAAAAAGACCAAATTACGGCGAGTGAATCGAGACCTCACTATCAAAGCGGCAAATCATGTTGTGCAAAGTGGAGAAACATAGGTCGTTGTTAAGTCGCAGCGTTGACGCCCTTAGTTTGCTTTCGGGAGCTCGGCCCATTTGGTCGTATACGCCGGTGATAACAGCTGGCGTTTCATCGCCCAGTCTTGTTGCAGGCCTTTTGCGGCAAAGAAGACTTTGGCTTTACCGCTGTGGTTGATTTCATCCAGCACAGTCATCAGCGCTGGATTAGCACGATAGACAGGCGTTAACTCACGAACACCGCCATAAGCTGCGTCAGTAAACAGCTGCAGCTGCTCAATCCCTTCATCGTAAAAATCAGCCAGCATCACACCAGCTTTGGCGTAGCGGTATCCGTCTTTCCAGATTTTCTTTAAAAGCTCACCGGCTAAGTGCAGAAAATCCCGGGTATCGTCTGTTGGGCTTATCAGAACGCCGGTTGCTGAATTGCTATAGAAAGGGTCCTGGCTGTGATTGCTAAAAGGGCTGGTGCGGATAAATACAGTCAGCTGTTTGGCTTTGCTACTTTGACTGCGCAGTTTTTCCGAGGCGCGATGCACATATTCAGATACCGCTTGCTGCATATGACTCAACTCAGTGATGCGCTCGCTAAAAGCGCGGGAGCTGACAATTTCTTTTTTGTTGGCCACAACATCTTCCAGTGCCAGGCAGGACTCACCATTTAGCTCTGCTACGGTGCGCTCAATCACCACGGAAAATTGCCGCCGCAGCATTTTGGGTGAAGCATCCGCAAGCTGTAGCGCCGTATGAATACCTAACTCGTTCAGGCGTTTTGTGAGTTTACCGCCAACGCCCCAGACTTCACTGACCGGTAACAGTGCCATCAACTTACGCTGCCGTTCTTTACTGGTTAAGTCCACCACGCCTGCGGTTTTCTGCCACTTCTTGGCTGCATGGTTGGCAAGTTTTGCCAAGGTTTTACTTGGTGCGATGCCAACACACACCGTCATACCAATCCAGTCTTGAATAGTTTGCCGGATGCTTAGTCCTAACTCCGTGAGCGATTGCGCATGCTCAACACCGGTTAAATCCAGGAAAGCTTCATCAATTGAATAGACTTCAACAGCAGGGGCCAGCTGCTCCAGTGTCGACATCACCCGGGACGAGATATCAGCATAGAGCGCATAGTTCGATGAAAACACCACGATATGATGCTTATCAACCAGCTCACGCACCTGAAAGTACGGCACACCCATTTTGATACCGAGCGCTTTGGCCTCACGGGAGCGGGCAATCACACAGCCATCATTATTCGAGAGGACGACAACAGGCGTATCAACTAAATCTGGCCTGAACAGCTTCTCACAGGAGGCATAGAAGTTATTGCAATCAACCAGAGCAAAGGTTTTGTTCATCGCTATAGATTTTTATGCGAGCGGCTCATCTGCCGGATAACGTTCGTCACCACGCCAAAGATTTGCAGCTCGTTGTCGTTCGCAAGACAGATAGGCTGAAAAGCACTATTGCGCGGCACCAACATCAGTTTTGGCCTTAAACACAGCTCCTTGACTGTAAACTCACCATCCACCTGTGCCACAACAATATCTCCATGCACCGGCTTGACCGAACGGTCGACTACCAGGATATCGTTATGGAAAATGCCGGCTTCAATCATGGATTCGCCCTCAACCCGCACGAAGAAGGTTGCTGCCGAGCGCTTAATACACAGCTCATTTAAATCCAGCGTTTGCTCAACATAATCCTGTGCCGGCGAGGGAAACCCGGCCGAAACCTTGCTGACAAACAGCGGCAACTTTAATGTGCTGCGTATTGCGGACTCGCCAAGAAATGAAACGGACATAACCACCAATAACTGTATTTATATACAGTTATGATCGCATGATTTTTCGGATTGTCAATTGAAGTGGTCGCATAGAAAACGGCTTCAGATGCTCAGCGTCGCCTCAAAGGAAATGCCAAACTGCTTTGACAAGGCTAACAACTGCTGCGAAGTGAGTGATTGTTCTCCCCCAAGAACACCAACGACTTGTTCGGAGCTGCCGACCGATTCAGCGAAGTCTTCGACGGTGAGGTTGTGCTGCTCTAACAACACTGACAGTAATGCCTTCGACGGTGATATATCCGCAACGCGCTGATTAAAATCGACAAAATATGGAGACGTCGATTCGTATTGTTCAATCAACAGTGCCAACCGGTCTATCTGCTGCTTGTTGCTATCATAGTCGTCAAACAGGCTTTCAATCTGCGCCAGCATGGCCAAATAATCGAGGTGTTTTGCGAATTCAGTATTCATAGAAGTCTCTAAAACGAATCACTCTCGCCGCTGACCAAAAAGATCAAAAATGCTTGCTAAACAGTTGGTTACATGAAGCTGTATCTGTTGGCCATCAATCTGAGATGATGGCGTAAAAGCCAAAATATATGTTGAACTGTTCTTGTCTGATTCTGCCACTACACCTGGGAATCGTCTTTAACCTTCAGAACTTTTCCGACGAATAGCTTCAAGCAGCTCGGCCTGTTCAGCATCAGACATGTTTCCAAACGCTTTGACTAACTCCGCCATATTGTCAGATGTGCAGAAGAAATATGCGACTGGGACGCCGAGTTTCTCAGCCATTTTTTCCAGAGTCTGGAAATCTGGCACTCGCTTTCCCTGCTCGTAATGATTCATGCGAGCGCTGGCCACGCTTTGTTCGAATCCTATCAAGAGCCCAAGGCGACGCTGCGAGATATCCTTTGCAATTCGCGCTTCTTTAATCCGTTTTGGTATTGGAGTTGACACTGACTCTTCATTTTTTGCCCGCCATTAGTTGGATTGTGAAGTTTTTTCCATTTATGGCATACTAACGTTTTGTAAGATGCAGCGAAAGGAAAATCGTTTTCCGCATCTGATATGGCATTAGGTGGGTTTTGGAGATTTGGGTTGTGCGTTCCGCAAATGTAAGTTCAGATGTATTACAGATCGTTAAGCAGGATTTTCCAGATGGTTGTTACCTTGCGCAGGTGTTAGAGAAGTATCTTGAAATGCACCCAGACCTGACGCACAAACAAGCGAGGATAAAGGTCGATAAATCCCTAAGATTTCAGGAAAAAAAGGGATACCTGCGCTCAGTACTTGATGAAGGGCTCAAACGCCGTTATTCACTGGTTCTAGTAGCGCCAACTGTGTCTTCGACGCAGGAAGTGCCCTCGGAACAGCTCATCAACAAATACCGTCAAAAATCCAAAGAAGCCCATATCAAATTGGCATCTGCCAAGAGTCAGTGGGAACACTTGAAGTCGTTTCAACAAATCCCCGAGCTTAAAGCCTACGTTGATGATTTAGTTATTGAGGCCGAACAAGAACTCAATCAACTGGTTGGTATCGATGTCGCTTACGAGAAACTGCTCAAGAAGCTCGAATCATCATGCGTTTGAGGAACTGGCAGGCCGACTGCAGCGAGAAAGCCATCGCGCATTTTAAAAATGGCAACAGCAATTTCTTTTTAGTGTCCCCACCAGGTACAGGAAAATCGGTGACAGTCGCCGAGATCGCTGCACAGCTATATGAAGAAGGCCTAGCTGATTTAATTTTATGTATTTCACCGTCAGCGGAAATTCGCGATGGCTTGTACCGAACATTCAACAAGCGTATGCCAGAGTCCTTCCATAAAGGACTTGGAACCGTTGGCGAATCAATCACCTACCAACGTTTATTGTCTCTTGATGCCAATTTTTTAGCCGCAGCACGCAACAAGCGATTGCTGGTCATTTGTGATGAGATACACCACTGCAGTGGCGGTGGGGATTCGATACCGAATGCCTGGGGCCGCAAAATGTTGGAGCATATTTTAGAGCTGGCAACATACACCGTCTGCATGTCAGGAACACCATGGCGCACTGACCAACTTCCTATCGCCCTGGCGAAATACGATCAAGAATCGCTGGTGGTCAACTATCAATACACACTCTTACAAGCTGTTGAAGAACAAGTCTGCCGGCAGCCGGTGCTCTGTTTAGTCGACAATGACGATTGTCGAGTGGATGAAACAAACTATCGCTCGATCAATGAGGCACTAGCTAAAACGGATCTCATGTATCGGCAAATTCTGGAAAATGACCCTGCAATAAAGCACTTGTTGCGCTTAAGCATTGGCAAGCTCAATGAAATTAGAGCGCACACGCCTGATGCCGCCGGGCTTGTTGTTGCCCATTCGATAGAGCATGCGCATCGGATAAAACGGATGTTAGAGCAAACGTTTAATCAGTCAGTCCAGCTAGTGTCATATCGAGAGAAAAATCCTCAAAGGATTATTGAGCAGTTTCGGCATGGTCAAACAAAGTGGATTGTCAGCATTGGCATGGTCTCCGAAGGTACGGACATTCCAAGGCTCTTTGTGTGTTGTCACATTACAACGATACGAACTGAACTTTATTTTAGGCAGGTGCTTGGGCGCGTGCTTCGACTGCGGGTCCAAGACC
>Ga0247724_1000032_pt1 | contig 49801 bp, 54 predicted proteins | sample OKSTACKMC2E_FD_182776 | JGI IMG/M metagenome (GOLD analysis project Ga0247724, IMG submission 182776) | Subsurface sediment microbial communities from gas well in Oklahoma, United States - OK STACK MC-2-E | ecosystem: Environmental > Terrestrial > Deep subsurface > Rock core/Sediment | place... | reverse complement strand
GCCAATAACTTGAAGGCGCACATTCAGGTGCAAGGTAACGAAGTGCTCTTCAGGTAGATGCTTCATTGGCAACAAGTAGTCTTCAAAGTCGGCAGGCGTCCGTATCTGCGGCAGCGGCTCAGCACTTGGCTCTTTAATCAGCGCAAGCTTTATCTGCGGGATTTTGTACGTGAGATGATTTGTCAGTGCAAGCGTGTTCATGATCGTTCTCCAAAAAGTGTGTAAAACAAAACAGCCGGGAGCGGCTTAAAGCCACTCCCGACTGCGTAGATCGCCATCAAGGAATCTTTTAGTTAAGCGCCGCCTCCGTCTCAGGAGTGCCGATGTGCCACACGGTCACCGGTGCACCATTTGTCATTGCACGCTCCAGGTGAGAGCGAAGCGCCTCACGGATAAGCTCAGAACGAGTCTGCGAGCGATACTCAGCAAGCAGGTCCAATTGCTCAAGTAATCTATTTGGTAGTCCAACCAATACTTTCTTCTTCATGTCATTACTCCTTGTTTGTAGTTGACAATCTGGTGACGTGTACCACGGAGCCGTCAGCAAGCCGCTCCGGTGTCTCTACCGACCGGCGCCCAGCAAGCGAATCGAAAAGATCAGCAAAGACGTGCTCGACAACGACGTAATCTTCGTCCTCCTCATACCAGCCATTAAGACCGTTCTGACAGAACGTCTTCAGCCTGTCCTGATACGGCACTTGCTTGTTGCGCTCAGGACTGAGCCAGTAACCTCCGTGACCGGCGGTGCTGATGCGGACGATGCCATCGACGATGATGCAAACATCTTGCGGCGTTCCCCAGGGCGTCTGAGCCGGATAGCTGAGACTGGAATTTGCTTTGTCTTTCATGTCATTTCTCCAATAGGCGTCTACTGTCGGAGCGGCATACAACCGTTCCTCTTTCAAAGGGACATGGGGGCTCCGCGCAGCAAGCGAAAGGACTTGAACGCAGACACAAGTACAGTTGCGAGGAATAAATGGAGGGGACCCGCGCGCGGGGAGGAAGCCGTTTATGCCGCAGCAACTGCAGGGAGGCTTGCTGCGCGGTGGCGCACCCATGTCACACTTAGAGAACGAAAATAGCCCAGGGCGCCAGCAACCCCGTCATTCTGTTTCACCTGGTCGAACCACGCAAAACAAAAAGATGGGGCATGGCGGGGCAGCAAGAGGGCTCTGCGAGCACAAATGCCGTCAATACCCTGTCCAATACTCATCGGCGCCCTGCTCTTGTCCGAGCAGGCAAGCCTCGATGACGCCAGCGGCGTCAGAGTGCTTGAAGCGACAGCCGCAGGCTTGCCTTTGAGGCTTGTCAAAAACAAGCAACTCCTGCGCCTCGTTATCATCACGAGCAAAGAGCTGCCAGGAAAGACCTGGCTCAGGCTGCACCAGCCACTGACCAGCGCGTGTCAGCCGCACGCCTGAATAGGCAAGGCGCAACTGCTGGCGTATGAGCTTGCGAGTCGTAGTCTGTGCCGGACGCGTTTTTTTGTAGAGCTTGCGCGCCGCAAAACGGCGCGCAAGCTCCTCCATTCCAGTTGCCAATGCCACAGTGACGTTACTCTTAAATGCGGTATCTTCAATAGCGGAGCAGCCTAATTCGGCTGCTCTCAAGAGATCGACCAGGTGAGCAATTTTCATATGACCTCCTAAACAGGCAGACAAAATGCGCAAGTCTGACAAGGCTTCGGCAGATGCCGAGCGGACTGCAAAGGCAGAGCCGAACTTACTATTTGCGGACAGTTCGTCAAGCCCTCAACTGAAACTGCTGGCACATGCTTGCCACCGTGATGGTAGGGAAAGTTGACTATCTGACCTGCAGTCACGTGACGCTTAATCGCAGGAAGCAGCCCAGCATCAAGCGCGTGCTCATGCTCTTGCAAAAGAGCAAGCTTGAAGACTCCAGGATATTTTGCATAGACAAGAAGTCCTTGCTCAAAATTTTCAGAGTCGATTGATAGCAAACCGCTGCAGTTCGGCAGACTGGCAAGCTCTGCCAGAGCAGCCTGCATCGGCGCTTCCACAAAGCTTCTTGTGTAGAACCAGAACTTGCATGTTGGTCGTTGTAAGATCGCAATTTGCCATGCTTTGATATATCGAACACTATGGAAGTCTCCAACATCGTGCACACGAACGGACCATGGCAAGCTTGTCGGCTCGCCGCAGATCTTTGCTGCAAGCCAGTCGGCAGGGCGTGCCTGATCTATCAATGCAATGAGATTTTCAGAGAGCAACTCCGGACCGCCGGAGTCAAGCAGAAATTCAACTGTTCTAAAGTTGCGCTTACGTTTTTGGCGTTGCGCATCAGAGCGGTATCTGATGCCGTTGCCGTAACAGAGCTTCTTGCAGATCTGCGTTGCGTTGATGCAAGAGTCGTTGCGTGAGAGACTGAACGCCCAGCCTGTTTTACTGTTATCTGTGAGTTCAAGGGCATAGCCATGATGCTGTCGCATAGCGGGCCTCCGTAGAAGAGATACGAAGACCGGGGTAAGGGGTTGGCTCTGCGTGGCAAGCACAAGGTCAATAAGGGCGCAGAAGTAGAGTTGCGAGGATTAAATGGAGGGGACCCGCGAGGCGGGGAGGCAGCCGTTTATGCCGCAGCAACTCGATGGTGCTTGCCACGCGGTGGCGCAAACCCCTTATACTTAGAGAACAGAAAAAGCCCAGGTGAACTAGATGCCCGTAAGGCAAAGCTAGACTAGAAGGGAATTCCGCGCGAGGGATCTTGTGTCATCTGCAGACATATTGCGCGTAGCCGCTTGTTAGTTTCGCGCTTTAGTTTCTCTGCACTGATATCTGGCCTGTTGATGTCGTAGCTGAAGTGGATGGCTGTGCCACCGGCTTCAAGCTCTTCAAAATTCAATGTGCAAGATATGCTGATGACGTTTTCTACTTTTGAGTCATATGCGCCTGGCGGTGCGACAAGCGTGTACTGCTCCTTCCAACTAGCGTTCATGATGAAGCGCTTGTATGCAAGGTCCGCCTTTATGTCCTTCCAGTTGTATTTCAGGTCGTGGAAAATGGGGTGGCGAGTGAAGATATCTACAAAACGCTCCCAGACGTTTTCAAAAGGCGCCGTCGTATAGAAGGTGCCTTTGTTCTCACCAATCTCACGGTCCTCGGCGCTCAGCCCCGGCAGCTTCTCAAAGATGCCCTTGATGCCTTTGAGTAGCTCGGGCTCTTGCTCAACACCGGGTCTTTTGTCTTTGTTTCCAAGCTTTGTCGTGATCCAAATAACAAAGGCAATGGCGCCACCGATAAAGAGCAACTGAGCAATTGCAATGCCAATTATTTCCATATTCATGTCGCCTTCTCGATGAGGTTCTGGAGCCAGAAGTTAGTAATTTTCATGAGCTGCGCCGCAAACGGGTCGTCTTGCGGAGAGACCGTGTAGTTGTAGCGAACGCCAGTGCGCCCATCTGCTTGGGAAACAAAATCCAACTGAAGCTTAGCGATGGTCGTAATCTCGGCATTTTTCGGATAGGGCCATTCACCGGTTAAGGTCATCTGATTGGTAGCTGTTTGTGATAGCTCCTGCAAGCGATGTGGTGGCGTGCCAATAAGTGCCTCAGCATGATTAAGCTCGATGAGCTGCGGGAGCTTGTCCAGAGAGACTCTGCTGTACCAGACACCGGAGCTGACAGAATTAGTTACTGAACTGAAGACCAGGCTCTTGTTGCGCGCTCGCTCCTGGAGCATCTCCTGATACGCAAGCTCGCCATACTTCTGGCGGAACTCTTCATCGCTCTTCTCAAGCTGCTGCTTGGCGCGTTTTTTGTCGTCCCATTTGAGCCAGGCAAAAAATGCAATGACAGGAACTCCAAAGACAATGAAGCAAGCGATTGCATAGTAGAGAGTTTCTTCTTCAAGTGTTCTCACGCCTTAAGTCCTCGCCAGAGAGCCTCATCAGTGCTTTTCACAACCTTTGCCACAGGTATGCGCAGACCTGGTGGCGCGTCAATATCAAACCAATAAGAGACCATGGACAAGTAGGGCTGATCGGATTGACGTATGCGCACATTGAGCTTTATTTTCAGCGCCTTCTCGCCTGACTTGAAGCTCACGGTCCAGTCCTTAGCCAGTATGTCATCATCGGGATCTAAGTCAGATGTTGCAAGGTCCCACTTCTGCCCTTCAAAAACTTTGCCATCAATGAGCCTTGTGACCTTCTCCATGGCATCAAGCGCAGGAGCTGAAAAAGGCTGAATGTAGGGGTTTACCTCGATAGCGTAGATGTCTCTGTCAGCAAACATGTTGCGCCAGAAATTTATCGCAAAAGGAGCGACAACAAGAAAAGCGATCCAGCCAGGAAATTCAGCAAAGAAAAACTGAATCACAGAGCCTAAGAGAAACGGCGCCACAAGCCCCGGTCCAATGAACGCCAAAGCCCAGAGGATCATCGATGGAACGGCCGCATCATCGCGACTTGAATTCATAAGGTCGTAGCAGTGATGGTTCCATTCTTTTAAGATCGGCTTAGGCCCAAAAGGCTTAGAGGGCACTTTCGGCTTGGGCGGCGTCGTGTCCCTGTTAGGTGGCGGCGCATAACCGCGCCAGTTTTTCTCCTGGCTTTGCCCAGCAGTTGATTGCTGCTTTTCCTTCCATTCATCGTATGCCTTCTCTTGCCAGGTCTTCTCAGGTCCTGGCTGCGGAGGAGGCTGGCTCACACCGGCAGTCGCATAAATTCTCTTTGTCGGCGGCGGCGCACTGTTCGACGACCACCATTTGCGTAACTCGTCACGTGCATTATTGAGCTGCGCCAGCTCGTTTTGGGCGCGGTCACGAAGGGGACCGGCAACATAATTGTCAGGATGGATCAAAGGTGCCCAATGCTTCCAGGCAGACTCGACATCGGCAAGCCCGGAACCTTCCGGCAGGCGGAGGATTTGGTAGTAAGCATCGTAGTCCTTTTGCATTAAATCAGTTTACACTGTAGATGAATTTGACGGATAGCCAAGGGGCGGGCCGATGCAAGTTGTTATTGCCGAGAAGCCCTCGGTTGCAAAAGATATCGCTGCAGTGCTTGGCGCAAAGACCAAGAAGGACGGCTATTTCGAGGGGAACGGCTATGCAGTCACGTATGCCTTCGGACACCTCGTGCGCATCGCAGACCCCGAAGAGATGGATGCTGACTGGGGCAAGCCCTGGCGGCTTGATGTATTGCCGATGATACCGGAGCCATGGAAGTACTGCGTAGCAGACGGGGCGAAGCAGCAATTCGGCGTGATCAAGAAACTCTTCCTTGATAGCGACACCGACAAGATAATCTGCGCAACAGACGCCGGACGAGAAGGGGAGCACATCTTCAGGCTCATCTACAGAATGAGCGGCTGCAAGAAACCTGTGGCGAGACTCTGGATAAGCTCGCTAACTGCAGATGCAATTAGAGATGGATTTGCAAAACTTCGCCCAGGAAGTGAGTTCAATAACCTGGCGCGGGCCGCAGCAGCAAGAGCGCATGCTGACTGGCTTGTCGGACTTAACTTCACACGCGCCTATACAGTTGCAAGCAAACAATTTTGCACAATAGGACGCGTGCAAACACCAACACTTGCACTGCTTGTCGAACGCCAAAAAGAAATAGACAACTTTCGATCAACGCCGTTCTATGAACTTGTAGCGACGCTCGAACCGGGCTTTACAGCGCGCTACTTGAGCAAGGAAAATGAAACGCGCATTGCCGATCGAACGAAAGCACAGCAAGTATTGCAAGCAATTAAAGCAGTAGCTAACGCAACTGTGGTCTCAGTGACGACAGCCGAGAAGAAGTCGAAGGCACCGGGACTGTACGACTTGCTTACCTTGCAAAAGGAAGCAAACAAACGCTACGGCTTTACTGCGCAGCAGACACTTGACCTTGCACAGAGCCTCTACGAAGAGTACAAGCTGCTGTCTTATCCGCGAACAGAATCAAGACACATCTCGACAGACATGGTCGAAGACTTGCCAAAAATGCTGAACAACCTGCTTCGCAAAGCAAACAAGGTTGTAGTCGATGCATTTGATAAAGAGGGACTGCAAGCAGGCAAGGTGACAGTCGCCCTGATAAAACCGAAACTGAGCAAGGCTTATGTGGACGACACGAAGCTAACGGACCACCATGCAATCATTCCAACCGGCAAAGAAGCACAGGCTGATTTGCCTGATAAAAAGCGCAAGATCTATGACCTTGTGCTAACAAGATTCCTGAGTATTTTTCTGCCGGCGGAAGTCCGCGACGAAACCACCGCCATGTTTGACATAGCAGGACACAGCTTCCGGTCAAAGGGCGTGGTGATCAAAGACCCAGGCTGGACGGTGCTTGAGCCAAAGACAAAAGAGAAGGACGAAGGCGAAGAATCACAACGCTTGCCTGCAATGAAACAAGGGCGACAGATCAAGAAAGTAAAAGAGGAACTCAAAGAAGGCAAGACCGCCCCTCCAAAACCCTTTGATGATGCGTCACTTCTGACTGCAATGAAGAACGCCGGTCAAGAAATTGACGATGAAGATCTTGCCAGCTACATGAAACAAAGTGGACTGGGTACACCAGCGACACGCGCCGCAATAATTGAGAAGCTCCTGCAAACTGGCTACGTAGAGCGCCAGAAGAAGGCGCTCGTGCCAACAGAAAAAGGCAAGGGCTTGATAGAACATGTCCACGCAGATCTAAAAGACGTGAAACTGACAGCACTCTGGGAGCAAGAATTATCCGAGGTACAAAACGGAAATGCCTCTGCTGGTGACTTCGAAGAGAACATCATCGAACTTATCGAACGCATCTTGCCCGATGTGCTACATCAAAGCAAGCAACTTGCAAACGCAGTGCAAAGTGAAGCAGAGTCATTTGGACGCTGCCCGCAATGCAGACAAGGGATAGTGCGAGAAACGAAGAAAGGCGCCGGTTGCAGCCGCTGGCAGGAAGGCTGCAAGTTCATGATCTGGCGCGAGCAATTCGGCAAGAAACTAACGGATCGCCAGATGGAAGAACTCATCGAAGAGGGTGAGACAAAAAAGATAAAGGGATTCAAGAAAAAAGACGGCAGTGGCACATACGACGCAAAGCTGGAATTGACGCCCGACTTCAAAGTCAGGCCAGTATTTGACTAAGAAGCACTCAGATGATCGCCTTGGATCTGGGGAGCCGACCAACTTTAGACAATGGGCTTGCTGGCGATAACTTGCTTGAAGTAATCCTCAGTGGCAGCTTTAGACCAACTGCTGGTTAGTGGGCAGATCCAAGCTGTAAGCTCGATGATGAGGTCGTAGTCCGTTTGTAAATCCCGATTGAATATGGCCTCGTGATGAGCGATTCGATTGCGAAGTGTATTCAAACGTGTGAAGGGAATCGCGGCATTACTTCTTTTGGTTCCCCTGGGCCTGTTCGGAAAGGCCTTATGCAGAGATTGCTTCCAGAGCTCGTCATACATTTTGTGGTCGATTAAGTTCGACCAGAATCCGAAGCTAAGATCGGAAACAATATGGTTCAAGGGCACAGGTCCACCCTTGTCGTACCTTTTGATAGCACTGGTAATTTTTTCGAACTGTTTTTCGTCGAAAAGAACTGGAGTCTTGTTCTCATACCACTTGTCGGTGAATTTGGCGACAAGTTCGCGATTGATTGAGTTTCGCATTGCGACTTCAAGCGTTTGAAGGGGAGGATAAAGGGCTTGGCCTACCTGGGTATTCCAGACATAGAAGTCCAATGCTTTTTCCAAGTTATTCTTTGCACGAATCTTATACGGAGACAAGCGCTGAGGAGTAAAAGCTTGTTCAAGCGCATCAAGAACCTCTTTGGTGTATGTAATAACTGGTTGAGCCATATTCACTCCTACAACAGCGAGGCCAACGCACCAAACCAGGTCAAGCCATCTTCGCTGTAGGTGCCTGATTTTGGTAAGCCCGCAGCATTCCAGAATTGATCAATGAGAGGCTTGATAGTCTTGGCAGTGACCTCGTCACTCTGGACTTCTTCCCAGTTTGATACCAGCTTGTCTTGTATGCAAAAAAACTGATCTTCGAAAACACGAGAATGCTGATTAATGCGGATGCCTGCCAATCCAAGATAGGAGACGCATACAAGCACCGGCAGTGGCAGTTTTAGATGTTGGTAGGCCTTGCAATAGGACGTAATCGCCTTTACGAGATCGTCATCAGCGATGTGTCCGTTGATGGACTGCTGTTCGGGGGCAAAATATCTCACCGACTCTATCTGTCCCGTATTGAAGACCTGAACATAGGCACTTGAACTCAAAGACTGAGTCTTGAATCCCAGAAGATTTATCCGCTCGTCAAACTCTTGCGCACCGCTTGCTGGATTTAGGAATCCGCGAAACAGCGAAATGTTCTCAGGCATGAGCGAAAGCTCTGGCGTCAGAGGTAGGAGGTGCAATATCTGACAGGGAGCGCCAGCACAGGAAGTCTTGAGTTGGTCCAGTCGATCATTTTGCCAAGCTTTGCAGCGCACCGCTTCTTTAGAGATCTCGGTATCAAGGCGGTCGATAATCCAACTGCGCACCAGAGAGCTGACAGGCACGTGTAGACGCTCGGAAAAGACCATGAGTCGTTCCAGCAGCTCATCGTCGGCACGAACCTGGATTACATTCTTAGCGCTCTTCTTATCATCCGTGCTTCTTACGGCACTCATTTGGAGAATCCTCATCCACGACCAAAAGACTATAACACAGAGAGCAAATACAATGCAATACCGCACTCATAATACATTGTATTACACCTGCCGAGACTGGCTTTGGAGGCGCTTTGTAACAGCTTGAAACGCACCATTAAATCTCCTTGTCATAGGAAGATCTCGGTGGTACTATAGATATGTAATACCTCGGGGAGCGCTTCTGCTTAGCACGCGTCCGAGGTTTTTAGCTTTTTAAAGCCCTGTGCGCCCCTGGCGTGCGGGGCTTTAGTTTTCGGCGCGGACAAATCTCATGTCAGCTTTTGGGTTGACAAAAACAACTTTGTCAGATTATGCTATAAACAGGCTGACAAAGGAAGACCAAACGTGACCGACGGACCATTTAAGAACGCACCTATGCCTCGCCGCTGGAAGAGCTACGGCGACGAACTAGGTTGTGACGCTACCAGCCGCGACGAGCGCGTGAAACTTTACTGCGATAATGTGATTGCAGACATGGGGCTTAGACAGCTCGCGCCTCTGCTGAAGGAGCTAAACGCCTACGCAGAGCGCTGCGAAACGCATCCAGAGTTGTTTCCGGCAGTGACGGTCGACGGAATAATCCGAAAGCACGAAGTGGCACCATCGGTGATGACTCTTCAAAAGAATCTGGCTGTGAATTTGTCGGACAAGATGAGCGTGAAGCAAGCGCTGAGCGCGGCAATTGGCAGCTTTGCCGGTGAGTGCCTGGCTGGCTCGGGCAATAGAATTAACGATGCGCTGACGAGCGCGCGAGGCAGAGGAGAGATGAACGCAGCGGTTTTTGCAAAATGCAAGCAACGACACAAAGAGACTGTTTCCGGCGTGAACAAGGGCGAGTTCGTGAATGCCGTCATGTCTGGTAACCACCAGGCTTACAAAGCATGTCGCCAGAACATCAACCGCTCAGAAGAGGGACCAGACGCGTGACCGGTTCAGAGAAATCATCCGCAACGAAACATTTGTGCATCGTTGAAAAAGGTAAGAAGGCGGACAGAAGGTGCGCGAACGCTGATGCCGTGGCTCAGATTGGCGACGATATCAAATTTGATCCGCAGGTGCTAAACAGCCTCGGGGACGAAGGTTGCCTGAAGGTGCATTACGACTTGCTTGTGTTATGCGCAGCAATTGAATTTGCAGACCGTTTTTTCAAACGATCAGAAGATTGGAGCAGAAGCTTTCATCTAACAGTGCCAGTGATAGAGCTGGGAACGTGGCAGAGAGCCGAAGTACAGAAGACTCTTATTGATGTACTGCGCCATTTGACTTGCGATAGCTGGAGCTTCGAATTTATACAAGCAAAAGATTTGTCACCGCTGAGCTGGCGACAATTACCAATCCGAACGGGTCAAGAGAAGAAGACCTTTGCCATTGCTTACAGCGAAGGCCTAGACTCGCGCGCGGTCGCAGCATTGAGCGGGAAGAAGGAAGAGGCCGTCTGCATTCGCGTAGCAAAAAATCGCCAGCAGCATTCGTACAGCGACAGTTACTTCACTTCGATTCCATTTAAGGTCACGTCCCGTGGTCGTGAAAGCAGCTTCCGATCACGCGGCTTCCAGTTCGCAGCAATTACCGGCATTGCAGCGCAGTTGACGCAGGTGAAAAGTATAGTAGTTCCGGAAAGCGGACAAGGTGTCTTTAGCCCAGTGCTTCTTCCGCTGCACCTCATTTATGTGGATTATCGCAACCATCCGTCATTCTTCGTGAAGATGGAACGATTCCTTCAAGAGACCCTGGGATACAAAGTCGAATTCAAACAACCGCGCATGTGGTTCACCAAAGGACAAACGCTGACTGATTTTCTAGCGCTTCCAGACAAGAAAGCCGAGGATCTCAGCAGCACTCGCTCGTGCTGGCAGACCCGGCGAATTGTGAATCACGGGGGCAAGCGCAGGCAGTGCGGTCTGTGCGCGGCATGCATACTTCGCAGACTAAGCATGCATACCGCCGGCGTTGAGGAACGACCGGATACTTACGTAATTAAAGACTTAAAGTCCCCAGAAGTGGGGAAGGCTCTTTCAGTGCTGAAGAAGAAGGACGACAGGAATATCATGATCGAGTACGGCATGGCAGGTACTCGCCACTTTCAACGGCTTGCAGAACTATCCAAGGCTCCTGCGGAGAAGCTTCGAGTACCCGTAGCCGAAATAGCGGACGCGACGGGCGAGAGCAAAGATGAGATTTCGACAAAACTGCGCGGCTTCTTGCATCAGCACGCACAAGAGTGGCAGGACTTCTTATCTGAGCAAGGAGATCGAAGTTTTTTGAAAGATTGGCTGGATGGAGGTTGCGATGATTGATTTGAATGAGGTAAGCGCACAAGAGATAGGACGGCGCTTGCGTCTTGCAAGAGAGAATGCAGGCATCAGGCAAGATGAGGCCGCAAAAGTAATCGATACATCAAGACCTACGCTTGTATCTATTGAACAAGGACAAAGACGTGTTCGCATCCAGGAACTACAGAAGCTGGCACACCACTATGGCGTGTCAGTGAATGCATTACTCCGCAGAGAATCCGTACACACTGAATTGATGCCTCGCTTTCGAAAACTGCGGGAGACCGAAGACGTAGAGACGAGCGAGGCAGTGCGCATCTTAAACAATCTTGTAAGAGCTGATGTCGAGTTACAAAATGTTCTTGGTCATAACCACCGGCGAAATTACATCCCGGAGTATGGCATCAATGTAGGCGACGTAAAAGAGCTTGCAGAAAGACATGCGCAAGACCTACGCAAACGGCTTGGTCTTGGGTCAGGTCCAATCGCAGACATTTTTTCAATCCTCGAATTCAATCTCGATATTCGCCTTTACCAAAGACCACTGCCCTCGAAAGTGGCCGGATTATTTACCTACGAAGAAGGCGTCGGCGCCTGCATACTCGTTAACGCTAACCATCCTCTAGCACGGCGGACCTGGTCGGCGGCGCACGAGCTTGGACACTTTTGTGGAACTCGAAGCAGCCCGGAAGTACTTGAATTGCACGAAAAATTTGTTTCTCGGGAAGAACGTTATGCAAATGCTTTCGGACAAGCTTTCTTGGCCCCAGCCGAGAGCTTTTCTGAATCCTTTCTCCAGCTAAAGTCACTGGGTACAGGCAAAATTACCCGCCGAATAATCATTCTTCTGTCGCATCAATTCAATATTTCGCGCGAAGCCTGTTGTCGCCGACTGGAAGACCTGGAACTAGTCAAAGACGGTACCTGGGACTGGTTTGCAAAACGAGGCGGAATTACCGACGAGGACGCTAAGGAAGTTCTCGGTGAAATGGCGATACGCCCAGACGCAATTCAAAGTGAGGCGAAGTGCCCACTTTCACATCGGATGAGCTTGATGGCGCACGCGGCATGGAAACGCGAACTCATGTCCGAGGGACAGCTTGCTGACCTGTTGGATGTAGGACGCGTGGAGTTGCGAGAAATCATCGATCAAATTGAGATTGAAGAGGAAACCGATGAGCAACTTCCCCACTGAAGAGCGGGGGTTGATCATCGATACGAGCGTTGTGATCAACCTCCATTGGTGCACCTATGGAGCTGAGATTTTGTCAGCCATTGCCAATGAAGTTGCGGTACCAGAAATTGTTGCCGCCGAATTGGACAACGAAAGAAGCAGGAGAACCGGAGAGCACGGATTCCTCGAAAGGCTGATCGCTGCGGGGACTGTAGAGATCGTAAATTTGACTGAAGCGGAGTACAAGGTTTACGAAGAGCTTGTTTCGGGATCGCCGTCGCTGGATGACGGCGAAGCAGCCACAGTGGCAGTTGCGGTTTCGCGGAATCTTTTTGCGATCATTGATGAGAAGAAAGGTCGCAGAGTAGCGTTATCACTCACAAAGGAAGAGCCCGGCTGCTCACTGGATCTTTTCCGGCACGCGACAATTCTTGCAAAACTCGGGAACGAACATGCCTTAGAAGCGCTATTCCGCAGCCTTCGGGACGCCAGAATGCGAATAGCAACTGAACGAGCTGAAGAAGTTATTGCATTACTCGGTATCGATCGAGCAAAGGAATGCAAGTCTCTTCCTGGGTATAAAGAGCGCTTCGGAGCAGGGACAAGCTAACCTCGCGAAAATGAGCAAGAATTGATAAATGTGCTGTTGCAATAGCAGATGTAAAGAAAATACGATTGTTAGTGGTGGAGAATATTCGAACCGCTAAGGACGCAAGCCAAGCTTCACCGGGAATTCTAGGCTTGCTGCGATACAAGTCGTTGGCGAGAGGAAGTCGGTATTTCGATCTTCGACACAAGATCTAAGTGAAACTTTGGGGCGATGCTTGCAACCAGGGCAGTACATTTGTACTCGGTGTTGTCACCCGGCCAGAATAAAAGTGAGACAGTCACAGATTCTTTGGCGGCATGTGCCTCGATCAACAATTGTCTGTTCTGTCCCGTCAAGACGGAGTGGGAAAGAACCCAGTATTCAGGCTGCAGATCGACATCATCAGTTTGAGATTGGAGATCAACGTTTATGATCGTTCTCGTTGCCATCAATTACAAGCACCATATTCAGTGTCGTAGTAATTATAACGGAAAGATCATCCGGAATCCAGAACAGAGTGGAAGAGTCCTGGTACATCACGCTATCCGTAATCGGCTCCAGCCGTAGGCCCGCGAGACCGGCGGTCTAACTCCAGCCTGAACTCATTGATATGGCCTTGCAGGACAAGCTGATCTTCATGTGTCGGTGATAAAGAAAGAAGACGAACCAGAACAACAATAAAAAGTTTGAGATTTTCTACTCTAAGGGACTGCGGTCGAGAAGATGTATATGCAGCCACCTGCTCGCGCCATGTCTTATCTCGTTGTTCTTCCTTGTCTTCAGTTTTCCTTTGAGCCCGTTGGATATCTCTTTGATTGCGCATAGCGATCTCAGAAGCTATCTGCCGGGCTGCCCGCCGACCAGGAGGCATATTTTCAGAAAGAGAAGCGGTAGGGGGCTTGATTTGAGAGGAATCAGCCCCCACCGCATCGTTATATTCGTCCGTACAGTTTGCAAAGAACCCGACAGCCAAGTCACTGTAGTTCTTTCGATCTTCGTAGGTTGCGCGCCAGATGTCCTGGTGGTTGTACAAAGTTTCCCGTGAACATTGAGCGGCTTGCTGCAACTCAACGGTGGTGAAAGCGCGTTGCTCCTTGCGCAGCTCGTCAAGCGCCTGCTGAATTCGTTGCCGCGCGCCAGCTTTGCGATTCTGGTTCTCTCGTATCCACGAGACCGGGCGCTCCGGCGTGTACTTCAGCCCCGGATTGTCCTTGCGGTGCGGTGGAGACCAATGGGCGGCGCGTGCAACTTGCTGCAATGCATCAGGCCGACCATCATTTATGTCTTTGCTCTGCCCGTTGTGGCGGCTAGCAAGAAATTCTTGAAGAGCCCATTCGCGCTCTTGTTCGTAACCATATCCGAGTGCCGGAAGGTCTCGACTAGGATCGCCATAAAAGAAGTAGTGTCCGACACAGATGATGGCTTCGGCTCGCTGAGACTGCGCCGTCAGCCCATTCAGGTGAAAGCTGCGTCCCTTGTACCAGTTGTCGGCGATGATCCCTGGTGGCAGTTTCCTGAATACACCGGCAACAAAGTCGCCGAATTCGGCCGGCGGCAGATTATTTGGTCTAAGAGGAACGACGTTGTCCGACCTCTCACCATGCTTCCTGGCCTTTTCTTTTCGCAGGTCGAGATTCTGCACGTGCTCTTTGAACTGCCTGTAACTGTAGAAAGAGATTGCATCTGAGTCCAATGCATCGAGGAACAACTCAAGTGCTTTGGTGGCACTAAGCTGCGCTCTTTCGTACTGAACCTCCAGGTCATTCTTGTCGAGCCAGGCAAAGCCTGGTTGCAACGGCAGGCGCAGCCCCATGCCCAAAGTCGATTCACTGCGGTTCGGAAATACTTCGAGTGTCCCTTTAGCTATTTCAAAGTCATTTAAGGTAAGCAGTTTTACCAGCAGACGCCTCAGCTCGGAACTGCTGACCTGCATATCGAAGAATATGTAGAGGTGCCAGCCGCCGCTGTAGCTGGAGCGATAGAGGGAGGACCTTGTCAGTCCTGCTTTCTCAAGGACGCTGAGCAACCTGGCAAGCTGTCGCTTGCTGTGATACTTGCTCTTAGCGTCAATGTCCAGAACTGCAAAGCGAGTAGTCTTTCCCGAGCGGCAGCCGATAAAGAAGTTTGTATGAGCGCAAGCGGCAGCCTTCAAAATTTCTGTGTCGGTGAGCTTCCACTTCTCGTTGGCGGAGAGCCAAGTGCCACCATCCAGTGGCTTGCGGATGTATCCATAACGATGGAACAGCTCCAGAAACTGAGACTGAGAAGCCTCCCAACCTTTTGGGAAGTGTTTGTCGCGTGCAAATCTAGTCGGCGTCACTCCTACTGAGGAGTGCGCATGGAGCTGTCCGGTAATGGTCTTTTTCCCTTATCTAATCTGGGACGTGTTGACCTATCCGGACCGTTCGTTTATTCTGGAGTCACTTCGGAAAACTCTTGAAAATCCGACGACAACTGAATAGCGAGGTCCGCAAGGGTCTTACAAGAACATCGCCTGCAAGCGATGTTTTTGTTTAAGAGCTTTTCGTCCGAACCAACTTTCTAGGGAGCCAGGCTCCAGGATATCTTCGAGATATGCACTAGCATCACCTGCCAAGTGCTATGTGCCACTATATAAGGTGCCGCGAAAACGATCAATACTTTGGATCTGCAAAGTCCCTGATCATGGCTTTTTTCGTCGCCTTGCGAAATTTCGCGAGCGCTTCGGCGCCAAGCGGAAGCTACTTGCCCAGCGCGTCTTACGCGCTCAGCGGCAACCGCCCCTAGAATGAAAACAAAGAGCGACGAAAGAGCCGCGAAGATCTTTTCGTCGGAGTAATGTCCCGGGATGGTGTCTTATCAGACGCGACGAATCAGCAACGAGAGCGGCAAACCCCGAAAACCATGTCACAGTAACCCAAGCGAAGCGCATTCGCAGCACCGGCGAAGCCACCAAAGACCCCGACGAAACGAGCGGCGAACCACCGGCGAAAATTTCGGCGCCCGGTTCGCGGCTTCGCCGGGCGACGGCGAATTCATTCGCGGCAACTTCGCCGCCACCTTCGCCACCGACGAGGCGTAGCGGCGAAGCGACGAATCCCAACGCATATACAGCAGTTATCGGTTTCGCGCCTTCGCCGCTGATTTCGCAGCTGCGAATAAATTATGTTTCCAGCATTCGCCAGTCCCAGTTACCGGCTACGCGATCCCTTGCTTCGCGGGTGCCTGTACAATTTTCGCCGATTCTTCGCAGGTCTGGATAAGGTCCTGGTAGCGGAACTCTACAGGATCAGATCTGCAAATCTGGCCTATAATCTTGCTATCCACGCACGCGCTATGTCCATCAAATAAGCACCACATATAGAGGCGCCATGAAACCCATTTCTTGTAAAGAAGCAGCACTTGCCCTCGGGGTGACAGCCCGAACAATCCAGAACAAGCTAAAGAATGGGGATTTAAAAGGACTCAAGCAGACCAACAAGTACGGCACCGAAGAATGGCGCGTATGGCCGACAAAGGAAATAACCGAAGGTCTCAAGAAACTGTCCGGAACACCAGCTGAGTCTTTGGATTTCGCCCCCGATAGCACGGAAACCATTGATGCGGAGGAGGTTTCACTCGACGATGTCGAGGAAACACTGGAAGCACCGGAGAGCTGGCGCGAAACAGAACGACAGCGCATAGAAATGTTGGCGGAGGTTCTGATAAAGCCATTGACCGAGCGCCTGGAAGCGCAAGGGGTAGCATTGCGCGAGCAAGAAAGAGTGATCGAAGATCAGCAAAGACAACTGCGCTTGCTGCCGGATCTGCAAAAGCAGGCCGAAGCAGAACATCAGACGGCCGAGATGAAAGCCTTAGAAAACGAAGCATTAAAGAAGCAGATTGCTGCTTTAGACGAGGAACGACTTGAGAAAGAGGCAAAGCTGGAACAGATGCAGGCCCTCGAAACACAGGTAACCACTTTGCGCCAGCAAGTGGAAGACTTGCAAAAGCCCTGGTGGAAGAAGTTATTTTGAAATTAGTATCGTGATGAATCAAGCGAAACCAGAGCGATGGAAGGCGTAGGACTGTTAGCTCCTGTTATGGACTCTGAGCCATGGGGGCCAAATTCGTACTATCCTTCTCCTTCGGCTTCCTTAATAAGTTTCGACGCGATAATATCGAGCGCGGCGGCAAGCTTCCATAGCTCACTCAACTCCAAGTCAACTTGTTTTCCTTTCTCCAGGTTTTTTAGTAATTTGAGCTTCAGACCAGATGCCTGAGAGAGTGCTTCGAGGGAAATTCCCAATTTCAAACGGCGATTCTCCACCGCCTTTCCTAAGGAGGACAAGAGGGAATCGTTAAGCATTCCCTCTTTTAGACTTCCGGGTTGGAGGCCCAACTCGATAAACTCTACAAACGCCTTGCAATCGTATGGTGCGGTAAATTCTCGTAAATCCAGGTAGCTAGCTAACCCCATGCCTGAAAGCGTCTTGGCTACCAGTTGCTCCATTGATTCACCGAGATCAGAATCTAGTTCTCGATAAGCCAGGAACGCCACTTGTGGCTCTTTGCGCCTTACCGCTTCCCAGACATCAAACAACTGTGATTGGTCAAAACCAACATCGCAGACGACCAAATCAAACTGTTCGGATTCAAGTGACCTGCGGGCTTCTGTCCATGTATCAACGACAACAATGTCGTGAGCGATCAACACGTCCTTACGAGAAATTGCCCTGTTCGCCAGATTGCCTTCCTTAACGACTGCCAATAAAATCCGAGCCATGATTTTGTTCCAAAAGTTTAAGGCTATTGTAGTTCTGGACGGACGTGTCCGTCCAGAACTTTACAGCCTCAGAATTGGCGATTTTTGGCAAGTTTCCTCAAACATAACTAATCCGAGTTGCCAGGAAAGTCTGATATCTTCAAAAGGACGGACGCGTCCGTCCAGTCCCTGGATGCAAGGAGGCAAGCTTCCATGACTACAAAACCACTAACATCGCATCCTCAAGTACCGCTGTCGAGGGAAGAGGAAATCCTCGTCGAATCTACACGAACTTTTGCTCAAAATGGCTTTCGAGCAACGGACGTTCAGGTAATCGCTGATACTCTGGGCATAGGGAAAGGCACGATCTACCGAGCATTTCCCACAAAGCAAGAGCTTTTCCTTGCATGTGCCGACCGCGCAATGAAAAGTCTGCAAGACTCTATACAAGAAGCCTCTACCAATCTCGACGATCCTATTGAGAGAGTTAAGAGCGCCATCCGGGCTTATTTTAGATTTTTTGATCAGAACCCTGAACTCATTGAACTCATCATACAGGAACGTTCAGAATTCAAAGATCGCAACAAGCCTACTTATTTTGAGTATCGCGACCGTAGTGTGCAACCTTGGATTGTTCTGTTCACGGGCTTAATAGCCGAGAGACAGGCACGGCCGCTCGGTCCGGAGAAGATCGCCGAGTTCATCGGTCAACAGCTCTATGGAAAGTTGTTCGTCCACTACTTCAACAAGAGCGCCGGGTCTCTTGCCGAAGAAGCTGATGAAGTAATCGATTTCCTCTTCTATGGATTCATGTCCAAAAAGGAATCGAGCGACAAAGCAGACGAACATGTCAGATAACGAATCTCAAGGAAATAACCCTATGCCACAACTTGAAGACGTATCTGTCGCTGCTCCAGCGCAGCGCAAACTTCGCTCACGCAGGCTGAGCCCTGTGGTTATAACAACGTTCATGCTCACTGTTTTGCTTCTGGTGCTTGGCGCTTTTTGGTGGTTTCATGCAACCGGACGGGAGGAGACGGACAACGCATACATCGAAGGACACATTACTTATGTTAGTCCAAGGATTTCAGGCACAGTTACAAAAGTGCTGGTCGAAGAACATGAGCCGGTGAAAAGCGGAAAACTGCTCGTAGTTTTGGATACTCGCGATCAGCAAATAAAACTGAACCAATCACAGGCTTTACTTGAACAAGCTGAAAAGCAAGCAGTAGCGGCACAGCATAAGATCCGCCAGACAGCGCTTTCCGCCCTTGGAGAGACAAGTCAGGCAAACGGAGAACTCGCGGCTGTTCGAGCAGACATCACCGGTGCACAGTCGGCCGTGATGGAAGCAAACGATCAAATGAACCAGGCTAGATCGCGACTGAAAGAGTTGGTTGCTCAAGAGGAATATGCGCGCGTCGACTTCGAACGTTACCAAACTGCCTATTCAAATCGTGCTGTGACAAAACAGCAGTACGATAAAGCCAGCCAGTCGCTACAAGTTGCAATTGCCCAGAGAGAACAGGGTGAACAAAACCTCAGCCAATGCAAGCAACGAAAAGCACAAGCTGAAGCGAAAGTTCAAGAAGCAATGGCCCGGCTCGATAAGTCGAAGGGAATGCTGACTTCCGCGCAGGCATTGTCTGCTCAGAAGACCGTTGACGAATCACAATATCTGAGCACTCTCTCCTCAATCAAGCACTACAAGGCGGCGCTAGACCAAGCCAATCTCCAGCTTTCATATACAAAGGTTCATGCGCCAGTTGAAGGACGCATAGGTAAGAAGTCGGTAGAGCTTGGACAACGCGTCGAGCCTGGTCAAGCGCTCATGTCAGTGGTTCAAGACAAAATCTGGATCATGGCAAATTACAAAGAAACACAGGTTGGGAAGATGCGTGTCGGGCAATCGGCGGAGATCAGAGTCGACACTTTTCCCGAACGCACATTCAAGGGGACTGTGGACAGCATAGGACCAGCATCCGGAGCAAAATTCAGCATGTTGCCTCCAGATAATGCAACTGGCAATTTCACAAAAATCGTACAGAGAATACCCGTCAAGATCCTCTTTGATGAGCGAAGCCTTGTTGATTATCGAGACAGACTGGGTCCTGGTATGTCTTGTCTTGTAACAGTGCTTATACGCAAGTGAGCAATCAGAACGTTAGTGATACTTTGAGGCAAGCACTGTGAGCGCGTATCAGCAAGCATTGGAAGAAAAGGTTGCTCAACACGGCGAGATAATTCGCTGGCTAATTGCTGTAGCTGTATCGCTTGGCGCCTTGCTGGAGGTGGTTGATACGAGCATCGTGAACGTGGCCTTGCCTCATATCCAGGGCAACTTGGGCGCTACGTTCAGCGAGGTCGGCTGGGTCATTACCTCCTATTCGATCGCCAACGGCATCATGATTCCACTCAGTGCCTGGCTTGGCAATGTCTTTGGCCGGAAGACATATTTTGTCGCTTCAATGATTGGCTTTACTATAGCCTCAATAATGTGTGGAATGGCAACCAATCTGTTCGTCCTAGTGTTAGCCCGATTATTGCAAGGGCTCTTTGGTGGGGGGTTGCTGGCTAAAGCGCAGGCCATTCTCTTCGAGTCCTTCCCGAAGGAGCTTCAAGGACACGCTCAGGGGATATTCGGAGTTTGTATTATCGTTGGCCCTATTATCGGTCCAACGCTCGGAGGCTACCTGACTGATACCTTTAACTGGCGCTGGATTTTTTTCATAAACCTTCCATTTGGCATTCTCGCCACTTTGTTGTGTCTGTACGCTCTGCCGAAAGATGTGCCAGACAAGCATTCCAAATCCAGCGCAGATTGGCTTGGTATCTTGCTTTTGATTGTTACTGTCGGATCTTTCCAGTATGTGCTGGAGGAAGGACAGAAAGAAGATTGGTTCTCTTCACCGGCAATCATTTTCCTTTCGGTGGCAGCCGTTGTAGGGCTCATACTCTTTGTGGTGCAAGAGTTGACGACTGATAGGCCGGCGGTAAATCTTCGTGTTCTCCGTCACCGCGAAATTGCCGGTGGTAGCATACTCTCCCTCATCATGGGGATCACCATGTACGGGACGATGTTCACGATTCCTAGTTTCGTGCAGACACTTCTGGGTTTCACTGCCATGCAAAGCGGACTCCTTTTACTGCCTGGGTCCATAGCATCAGCGATACTCATGCCTTTATCAGGTGTATTTTCTCAGAAAGGTGATCCGCGGCTGCTTGTTGGTCTCGGAACGGTCCTGATGGCATGGGTAATGTTCGAGCTCGTGCCGATCAACCTTGGTACAAGCGTTGATTACTTCTTCTGGCCGCTCATTGTAAGGGGGGTTGCAATGGTTTTCATGTACATGCCGCTGACCATGGCTACGCTCGGAAATTGTCCTACGCATGAAGTGGGAGATGCCTCTGGCTTCTTTAATCTTGCTAGGCAACTTGGCGGCAGCATTGGTGTTGCTGCGATTACAACAATCTTGGACAGACGCAACGAGTTTCACAGAGCAGTGTTGATCGAAAAGGTCACTCCTTTCAATCCTGCCGCTGTAGATACTATGAAATCTTTCGCAGGCGTCTTTCAACAACACGGCGCGTCACCGCACGAAGCAGAACTTGGTGCTCGAATGTTGGCTAATGCCAACGTTCTTACGCAAGCGTCAGTCATGTCCTTTGAAGATATTTCATGGCTTGTGGGCATGCTTTTGTGCGTTACTTTGCCACTGCTCTTTTTGCTTGACTCCGGCAAAAAAGGCAAAGCCGCTGTAATTGCTCATTGAATCAAACGAGGAAAAAAGAATGACCAGAGAAATTGGGTTCACAATGAGCACGGTCAGTCTTGCTGCCTTCTGCCTACTTTCCACGCAACAAACTGCACTATCGACTCAACAGAATAAGCAAGCTTCCTCACCTTCGCTTAAGGGTCCCATAGGAGCGCCGTCAGCCCCTTCTCGATTCAAAAATGTGATGAAGAAAAGCGAATCGTATGCAGACGAAAAACAGATTCAAGCCATACCAACACCAATAGGCTCGGCTCCTGTCGTCCCTATTCGGATGGGAGACTTTGCTGTTCCTTCTGAGGGAGATCAGAAATCGGTAAATGAAATAATGTTGCCCGAGACAGCGCTAAAGGGGTTGATCTCTATCGATAGGCGCTTAAGTCCTTTCGGACTGGATGCTGCATTTTCTCAGTCGGTCAGCCTCCGTGATACTTTGCGTGCGGCCCTCACTGGAAACTTGGATATACAAGATACCCGTGCCTCGACTCAAATCCAACGCTATGGCTATCTGCAATCCCTAGCAAAGTTTTTGCCTGATACCGCAACTGGTTACAGTCTCATCGGTGCGCATGGCGACGTTAAGACTCCGGGAGGCTTATTTGGTGGACCAGGCGGAGTACAAACCCTCAAGATTGATAGCCCTTTTACCATTGCCAATGCCGGTTTTCGTTATCGTGCATATCAGGGCGGCTCGGTGCTCTTCGGCAGCATCCAGAGCAAGCATCAACTACGAGCGTCCAGGAAACAGCTTGAAGGAACAGTTAACGACACCCTGCTTGCAGCTGCGCGCAATTACTATAACTTGCTCTTAAATGAAGCTCTCTTGCAGATACGAATAAAGGCTGTCGAGCGCTCCGAGGAGCAAGTCAAACAAAATTCTCAGCTTGAGACAAATGGACTTGCGACTTACCTTGACGTATTGCAAGCACGCACCCAGCTTGCCCGAGACAGGCAAGATCTGCTTACCCAACAAAGCGCTCGTCGAGTAGCGGCCATTCAGCTAGCACATACTCTGAACGTAAGTCTTGCACAGGACCTTATACCAGCGGGAAGACTAGTCCAGAAACAAAGACTTATATCGCGCGACTTGTTGATTACTGAATTGCTTGCATATGCGGTCGACAACCGACCAGAATTGAAGCAGTTTGACGAACTTCGGAAAGCAGCTAAGGCTCAAATCCCAATCGCTGCTGCACCGCTCCATCCGAAAGTTAATCTCAATGGTGATATCTACGGCATCGGCACTACTTTGAATAACCTCGGCGCTCTCTTTGTATTGAACTTTGGTGTTAACTGGACACTGGGAAACCTGGGGTTGAGCGATACCGCAAATATTCAAGCGGCAAGGTGGCAGGCTCGACAGGCTTTGATAAGAGCAAACAAGCAGTTTGTTGATGTTTTCGATCAAGTTAGAACTTCTTACGCTGATACCCTTACAGCAGAACAAAAGATAGAGCAGACGAACGAACAGGTCGCTTCGGCTCAAGAAGAACTTCGCCTAGCGCGCCTGAGGCTGGATACAGGACTGGGAACGAACCTTGATGTTCTCACAGCACAGAGAGATTTGACCCAGGCTTACATAGACCAAGCAGAGGCAGTAATCAACTTCAATCTCACCCAGGTCCAACTGGTGCGCGATATCGGGCTCATCTCAGTGGATGCAGTAACGTCAGGGCGCCTAATATCAAAAGACAAGAACTAATAACTCTCGCCATCCAAAACTGGCTTCCCCGGAAAAAGGGCATAATGAAGTTGACACACCAAGGGTGCGGCTATGAGCCAGAAGAAATCACAGAAATTGGCGAAGAAAAGAAGTGCGCATTTTGTGCCCATTCTGCCACGTATTGTGCATGTGCCTCTGCTGCTGAGTGATGGAACCATATTGAAGCAAGGGGATAAAGTTGAGCATTCAAAGTACGGATTAGGAACAATAATCCGGATCGCTCGGTATGAGGACCAAGAACCAGTGCTCTATGTGGAGTTTGAGAAGGAAGCAAGGATACTAGCACCTTCGCAAGTGCTGAAGGTGAGTTGTTGAAATGAACGCTCGATCTTCGTGATGGGTGCTTGTACCAAACGAATGAGTTCACGCCAATGTGTGACTCGACAGCCAAGCGATTGCCTCGGTCTGATTATTGTAGAAGACACGATATCTAGACTCTTGCCCCCCAAAAGCCAAACGGGCTAAGAATGCAATTCGGTAGCCGGGGACGACAATTGCGCTTAGTCCAATACGATCGCCCAAACTCTCGTGAAAGGACTGCATCAAAAGTGTTAAGGTCAATGATGGATCTTCCATCTCCAAGCCGTTGTACAGAATGTTTGATTTCGAAGCCTTCAGGAGTTCCTCTTTTATCTTGATCTGAGCTTCTTCAAGCAGTGATTCTGTCATCCAGCCAGAGAAATCAGCAATGACAATTCCGTTTTCAGTGTAAACAGTGACCGAACCTGCTAATCCGAGCATCGCAGTAACTCCTCAATCTGCACGCTTGAACTCCCATGGTACCACGGGTCAAGTTCGTTGATACAATGGCACTCTGATGAATCCCGAAGAAACACCTATCCACGTAGATACCTTGCTAGCGCTTCTGCTGGTCGCTTCAGCTACGGCTGTTGTAATCAAGTGGGTGCGAGTACCATACGCCGTTGCACTGGTGATCGCCGGACTGATTATCGGCTTGTCGAAAATATTGCCACCAATATCGATGACTCCTGAACTAGTTTTGTTGATCTTTCTTCCGGCTCTTTTGTTTGAAGCATCTTGGAACTTAGATATCAAAGCATTGCGCCGCGATTGGCTATCTATAGGCACGCTTGCGACAGTAGGTGTTGCTGTATGTATGTTTGGCGTTGCAGCCATATTGCATTTTGTTGGTGGCATGAATACACAAACAGCGATTCTCTTTGGTGCGATGGTATCAGCCACCGATCCAGTGTCCGTGATAGCTCTCTTCCGTCAGATGGGAATTGATAAGCGGCTGACAATGATTATCGAAGGCGAGAGTCTATTCAATGACGGGACTGCGGTTGTTGCGTTCAAAATAGTTCTGGCAATGGTTATTGCTGGAGGACAGCTATCCGTCGCAGGCACTGCCGGAAGTTTTTTCCTGGTTGTCTTCGGAGGCGCTTTGCTAGGTGCGCTGATGGGATATGTCGCCTCAAGAATCACAAGTGCTTTTGACGATCACCTGCTGGAAATAACATTAACGATGGTGACTGCTTACGGTTCCTACTTGGCTGCAGAGCAACTTCATGTGTCACCGGTTATAGCTGTTGTTGCGGCCGGTATCGTAGTAGGCAATTATGGCAGCCGGACTGGTATGTCAGCGACAACACGCTTGGCTGTTAATTCTTTCTGGGAATATGCAGCATTTCTAGTAAACTCGTTGCTCTTTCTGTTAATTGGTTTGCAAGTTCAAGTACCGCTCCTGATAAAACACTCTCAGTTAATTGGTCTGGGGGTCCTCGCTGTTGTAGTTGCACGGCTTCTTGTCGTCTACGGCATTTGTCCATTCGTTTCCACTGACCGACTGCCAATTCCAGATAAATGGCGACACCTTATGTTTTGGGGAGGTTTGCGCGGCGCACTGGTGATGCTTTAGCCCTCAGTTTGCCCCTTTCTTTTCCTGATCGCGAAGCAATCATCAACATGACTTTTGGAGTGGTTTTGTTCACTTTACTTGTACCAGGGCTCACCATGGAGCCATTGGTGAGATTCCTCGGCATGGCTCCCAAGAAAGAAAAATTAAGCCAATACCAAGAGCATAAGGCGATGATCATGGCGCTTAGATCGGAGCTACAAATGGTGACTAAGCTCAAAGATGAAGGCAAAATTTCAGCGACATCGCACGATTTGTGGAAGGAAAAACTCCAGATGCAGATCTTCGATTTGGGACTAAAAATGGAACGTCTGCAGTTGTCAGATTCATCTCTCAATGAATTTCAGGATAAGCAGGCAAAGGTCTACTTGCTTGAAGGGCGCAAAGACTATATTTCCAAGCTTGTCAAAGAAGGCGTTCTGACAGAGGAATCTGCTCACCATTTGTATGTCGAGGTGGACTCGGAGCTTGATTCAATTACTGGCAACGACCACCTCGGTCCGGAACAACAGCCTGTTAGGGCGGAATTACCGCCTTCGTCAAATGAGGCGCCGTAGTTCGCGCAGCTATGCCAAATAATTCAAAAAACGTGCCAATTAACGCCGAAAGAGAAAGTTGTGATACCTAGAAGTATCGCAAGTTTCCCCGGCAAAAACTTGTGATACTGCGATCTGAGATCCAAGCCTGGCCGTGTTAAAGTTGGTCGGAAAAACTTGTGATATTAGGACCACCTCTAGTGCTTGAAAACGCCAACCTCTTGGAAGCGTCTTTCGCTCGCTTCCAGAAGTACGAGAAATGGCTGCAACGGCAGCCCCTTTCACCTCAGACCCGACGAGCCTATCGGAGCCGGATCAATGGCTTCCTGGGCTTTCTAGGGGAGTCTGGTGAGGACCTGATGGCGCTTGTTGCAAATGAACGGGAACGAAAGTTTGTTCTGCAGAATTACAAGCGACAGATCAAACAAGAATTCAAGCTGTCCCCGGCATCCGTCAATGCCAATCTGACAGCTATCGATCACTTCTTTCAGTTTCTTGGTGCCGCGAGTACAAAAATTGACCGAGAAGAACTGCCGCAAGAAGCCCCCAGGGCACTGAGCAAGAAAGAGCAGCAAGTTTTCTTGCGTGCTGTTGCCGGGTGCCGACGGAGCAAAGACAGAGCCGTTGCATTGTTGCTTTTCTATTCGGGGATACGGATTAGCGAGTGCGCCGGTCTGAATGTCGATGATGTTTCGGTCATTGGCCGCAAGAACAGAGTAATAGTTCGTGATGGCAAAGGTGGCAAGTTTCGCGAGATTCCCCTGCATCCCGAGGCACGGGAAGCAATAAAGACCTGGCTGGACGAGCGAACAAAAAAGTTCGAAGAAAGCGGAAGATTCAAGGGCAAGAAACTGAGCGAAGCAATTTTCTTGAATCCGCAGGGACTGCGCATGTCCACCGCTAGCATTGACTTAATCGTGAGAAAGATTGGTCAGATCTGCGGATTGCAGATATCCGCGCACATACTTCGACACAGCTGCTTAACGAATTTGGTTCGCAATGGAAACAATCTAATATTGGTTGCTGAAATTGGCGGGCACAAACGCCTCGAAACAACCAAGCGATATACTCTTCCAAGCATTGACGAAAAAGAAAAGGCGATTACGGAGCTATAGAAAATGCGAAGGAACACGTTTTTGTTAGCGATTGGACTGTTGATGATAGGACAGCTCGGCTTCGCCAGCGAAGAAAGCGACAAGCTCCGAGAACAGCTTGCAGTAGCGAAAGAGCAGACTGAAGAGCTGGAAGCTCCAGTATTTATGAATCTGAAAGAGATTGGATTGTTTTTCGACTGTTTGAGTTTGAAAGATGGAAAAAAACGTTTTGCGCCAATCGAGGATGCGGCCAGAGATCAACTCAAAGCGGCGGGACTGGTGATTGCCGCAGACAAGGCAGGAGGCTTTAGAGACGTAAGCAAACCATATTTGAACATTCGGCTGCAGACGGAACATCCAGACGAGATTGAAGTATTAGTTGAACTTACGGAGCAAGTGTCATTGAAGCGCAATCGGAAAGCAACAGTCATTTTGCCAACCTGGAGCCGTCGACAGATTCTTGTTTTGTCAAAAGACAGTGATCCGGAAAAACAGGCTATGTCATTAGTCCAGAACATTGTTGGAGAATTTACTTCTCAATACGTTGCAAACACCTTCAAGAAGGCGAACAAATGACTAAGGAGACAGGGAAGACGAAGAGCAGCGCAACAGACGAAGAAGTTCGTCCATGGTTTCTGTATTCTGTGCATCCGCCTCTGTCGGTGACTCACAAGGCAATTGCCAAGGAATTTCATTCGAGTAAAAATGGAGCCCTGACTGCGGAAGATTTTACTTTTGGATCTCAGGAATCCGTGTGGTGGCAATGCGCTCAGGACCCAGATCATCCGGCTTGGAGAGCACGAATCGGTGATCGAACAGTCAAGGAAAGCGGTTGTCCTTATTGCGCTGGAAAAATGGCTTACAAGGAAAACAATCTAAAAAAGTTGTACCCAGAAATAGCAAAAGAATGGCACCCCAAGCGCAATCGCAATGCATGGCCGAGTGAAGTCTTGCCACAATCGAATAAAAAAGTGTGGTGGCAATGTAGCAAGGTAAAAACACACGAATGGGATTGTGTAATTTCGAGTCGAACTAGCAGGGGCTCTGGCTGCCCCTTTTGCTCCGGTAACAAGGTGTGCAAGACCAATTCCTTATCCACTATTTATCCGTTTATAGCAGCTCAGTGGAGCAGCCTTAATGAAGATCTGAGTCCCGATGATGTTACTTGTGGTTCAAGAAAGGTGGTTTGGTGGGAGTGTCCGCACGGTCCCGATCATATCTGGCAGTCAGAAGTAAAAACTCGAACCATGGCAGCAGCAACTTCTTCAAGCAACGGTTGTCCATTCTGTCATGGACTTAGAGCTTCAGTTACCAACCGACTATCTGCGCTGTTCCCCGCCACAGCTGCAGAGTGGCACCAAAGCGAGAATCGAAAGTCAGGCTTAGAACTGGAAGACATGATAGCAAAATCACCAAAAAAGGTTTGGTGGCTTTGCAGCAAAAACAGAACGCATAAGTGGCAAGCAAGGATACAGGACCGAACGTCTAAGGGTAGTGGGTGCCCGTATTGCACTGGAAAAATGGCAAGCAGAACCAACAATCTGCAGACGGAGTATCCGGAAGTAGCCGCAGAATGGCACACAAAGCGAAATGGTGAGTTGGAGCCAAGCGCTGTTCTCCCCAAATCAAACAAGAAATTTTGGTGGCAGTGCAAAGGCAATAGAGAGCATGAATGGCAAGCTGCCGTGTCAACACGAACAGCCAATGGTTCCGGGTGTCCTCTTTGTGCGAAAAAACAATGACATACTGGTTTCAGGATGTTAGTACCAAGAAATTCAAAAATATTTCAGAAGCGAGCTCTATTCTAAAAGCATTGCGGTGGGTGACAGGGGAGTCCTAATGCGTGCACCGGTGCTGTTGGTCTTAACCATATCTGCTCTTACCTTCTCTTCTTCGTTTTCCGAGGCCGCAACGCTGCAAACGGCAGCACTTTTCAGATCCGGCGACCAGGTCCCTTCTGATCGGCTAGACTCAATACCAGGCAGACAAGTCCTGCAACTAGCATTGATTTCCATGCAAAGAACGGAACTGACGCAAGCTCAGAGACTGCAGATTGCTGAACCTTTGTTTCAACAAGCAATTGGCGCATCTGAAGAAATTGATATCAACGAAATAAACAACGAACTCCGTTCTCTTGCTCAGCAAGCGGCACACAGCAGCCCAGGCGAGAAGGAGCGACTGGGTCCACTCGCTGTGGCACTTCTTGAAACGATAAAGCAACCGCTGCAGGCACGCCTGCTGTTCGCAGTGTCCATGCAAAACGCGGCTGCCGAATTGAACGACGAGGGACTAAATCAACGAGCAATAAAGCTGCTGCAGTCTATTGAGTCAAAAGACCCTGGAGCGAGGATGGACGAAGCGGTTCAAGGCTGTTTGAGCATCTGCCGTAAAAAACCAATTTGTATGATTAACGAAGAAGAGGCACTGACACTTGGTAGAATTGTTGTTGGGCAAAACAAAGCAGCGATGAAGCGAGAAGCTGGCGAACTTGACTCTCAAAGACTTGCGGGAAACGCGGGCGAGCTACTTCTGGGGATGGTGTTTTGGTGGGTTATTTCCGTCCTAGCAAAGGCGGTAGTCAAAAGTTTTCAAAAGCATAGATTTTGCTAGAGAAAATATTTTCCGAGTGTTCATTCGACTTTCAACAATGCAAAATATGGAAAATCCAGCCAATTCAAAACTCCCCAGAATCACCTCCGAAAGCGGCTTAATCTCTGCCGACCAAATTCGAGAAACTCTGCGCTCATTTTGCAACGTCGATGACACAAATATTGCATTTGCAATTGTAGAAATAAACGGCAAGAAACAAACTCTAGTTGCGCTGGATGGAATTGAGCCCGTGCCAGGCACTATGCCTACTCCAGAAACGACTCTGCTAGAACCAGAAATGAACCTCGTACTTCCAACAAATACGCATGCCGTATTCAAGATTCTGGAACTTCTAGCGCAACGACACAAACACGATGGCACTGGACATATTGCACTTTTCACTGAACAGGACCCTTGCGAAGAGTCCTGTAATCCAATCATCAATTGCCGATTTCCAAAAGCAGTAGATCATAGAATTACAATATCGGTTACCAGCGTCTATGCAAACAGCGACGCGCGACAGAGAGGAGTAGCGTCACGGGTGGCGAAGATGAAACTCGCGAATTAGAGAAGGAATCGGAGCTTGGCTGGTATTGCGGCTTTAGTGAGCCTTCAATTTCCAATCGCTATGCTCTTTGTAGGTTTTTGCATCGTGCTCAGCGCAAGTGCTCAGCCACTCTGAGAAACTGGAATAGAATTTCTTCGGCTGCATTGCTCCCTCCTCGTAAATGAAAATAACGGGATCGTCACTGACCGACTCGGTACGGAAAAACAAGAAGAAACTGTCACTGCAAAGGAAAACGAAGTCTAATGCAGATATTTCAAACGTAGGTTTGCCTTTTCTTTGCTGGTCCGACAGCAGCATTTCCTCAGCATCCTGGCGAGCTGAGTTGAGTGGATATAGCCAAGATGCATCCACAAGGAATTCACCAGCCTGCTTGCCCATGACTTGCAAGAACTGTTTATAAGCAGCTGGAAGTGCGACAGAAAAGCGTTGTTCGAGTTCGGAGATCTCGGCAGCGCTGCAGCCGACTATTTTATCTGTGTCAGCAAGCCCTACTTGGACGAGCAATTGAGCTAATTCGACAGGTGACTTACTTCTCATTTCTTTTGGACTCCTGAAAGGCTTTTACCCGATGCAATACAGCATCCTCTCTTTCCTGCCTTGATCTATACACACTGGAAACTGTCATCGGGACTCGCTCCTGAAATCCTCTTTGAACATACTGTCCCTCAATAATGGGCTTGCAGGAAACCGAGCAGGGGTCCTGTTCTGAAAATAGTTTGATAGTCCCTTTCGCATTGGGATTATCGAGTAGAACCTGGCCTACGGGTTCGAGAATTTTGTTCTCTGAGTCGGCATTGCGCGGGTAAGCGGGATTCATGGAGGGTTTGAACACTTCTTGGGCGTCCGGTTTTGCAAGCGTGCCCGGTGCTTTGGCATCACTCCCATGAATTGCTACCAGGACATGGCGCTCACCATTGATTTCAACAACCGCAAATGCAATATTTTTCTTGTTGATGTTTGCACAAAATGGCCGCATGTCTTCGCGGATCTTATCGCACATCTGGAGCCCCGACTCTTTCGTAATTTTGCCGTCTTTGTCGTAACGGAGATGATCGGCATAGTCCAAGTGCGTATTCCGGCGAAGATGGCCTCCTAATCCGGGCAAAATGGCCGGGTTCTTCGGAGGCGAAATGCGGGGCAGTCGTAGCGAAGTGACGCGGGACATATCTTCTACTTACCCGTTTTGATCTAAGTTTCGATTTTTTGATTCTTTCGCATTGATTGTCCTTGTTCTCCCTTGATCTTGAGTTCCAGAGAATTATGCACAAAGCGATCGAGAATGGCGTCAGCGAGCGTGGGATCGCCAATTACACCATGCCAATGTTCTACCTCGAGTTGACTCGTGATGATTGTGGACCCGGAGTTGTAGCGACGTTCCATGATCTCCAGTAGGTCGCGTCGATTTTCGGCAGTTAGTTTCTCGAGACCAAAGTCGTCGAGTATTATCAGTTTTCGAGAAGCGATAGTCGTAAAAATAGTCTTGTAGCGCCCGTCTCCTTTGGCTACGACCAGGTCATCGAATAAAGTTGTGGCGCGGTGATAGGCAACGGTGTAACCTTTCCGGCAAGCTTGATTTGCGAGCGCGCAGGCTAGGTAAGTCTTGCCGGCTCCTGTTGCACCGGTGATTGCAAGGTTGCGCTTATTCCGTATCCAATCACATGAGGCCAAATTCGTAACCGTCGCATTGTCTATACCTCTGCTTGCCTTCACCTTCAGATCTTCAAGGCAAGCGGCTAGTCGCAACTTGGCGGAATTCAGGCGAGATTTAATTCCTTTGTTTTCCTTCTCTAGCACCTCTGCATCGAGCAGCAGTGCAAGCCGATCCTCAAACGACAGTTCTCGAGCCTCCTTCAGTTCCAGTTGCGTCTCCAGTGCTCTGGCCATGCCGAACAGCTTGAGCACTTTCATCTTCTCGATTGTTGGTTGAATCAGCATGGTCGTTCTCCTTATGATTGGGCTGCGGTACAAAAGCACCAGCACCGCGAATGTTGTTATGCACGAGGGCAAGCTCAAGTGGCTTCTCAGCAACGCCTCTGAGGTCTAGGTTGGAATCAAGTATGGACTTGACGCTCTTGAAGGATAATCCACGGATGGCGAGAGCCCGGTGACAAGCGGCTTCCAGTCTAGCCTCCGGAAACTTCTTTGCCAGACGCAGTATTCCCATGCAGCTCCGATACCCGAGTTCAGGATACTTCTGACGCTCAATGATCGCTTCGATCAGAGCGGCCGTCGATGGACCTATTGTGCGAGCCCAGTTTATGATCCGCTCAGGCGGCCACTCGCCGTACTGTTGATGGTTCTGCGGGCGGTGCTCATTGATGGTCGAAGCTTTCATGTCCGCAAAACTTCTAGGGTGGCTTGCAATACGCTTGCCGTGTCGAAAGACCTCGACGGTCGACGAAGTCGCCCTGATTTCGACTACTTCGCCTCTATGCTGACACGGAACACTGTAGAAATGGCGGTCATACTCGACGTGATAGTCTATGTTCACGGAGGCTTTCTTGAACGTCGCATATTCGTATGGCACCGTTGGCAGTGCCTTTAGCTCCGGTCTGTCAACTTCCTCATACACGCTCCGCCGAGAGCCTGTAATCCTTTTGAATGGACGATCATTTAGCTTGTCCAGCAGCTCTCGCACAGCGGAGCGAGCTTCGGACAAGCTGAAGAATGTGCGATTGCGCAATACTGCCAGAATCCATCGAGTTGCCAGCCCAACAGCCGCCTCTACCTTCGCCTTATCCTTCGGTTTTCTGACGCGTGCCGGCATGACCGCCACGTCGTAGTGTGCCGCCATTTGAGCGAAGCTGGGATTAACATCAGGCTCATACGGACAGGCTTTTGTGATGACAGGCTTCGGATTATCCGGGACCACGATTCTGGGGCTTCCGTCAAAGTAGTTGAATGCAGCCGCATGACCGTTGCACCACGACTCAGAACTTTGGTCCCAGAACAGTTCGGCAAAAGTGAAGTTGCTCGCCCCAAGTGTGCATACGAACAGAAAGGCGGGCACGACTTCTCCTGTGTCGGGGTTTGTGATCGCAAGCGTTTTTCCGGCAAAGTCCGAGAACGCCTTATCACCTGCTTTGTGCTCCTGTCGCATGACCAGACTCAGCGATTTTTCGTATCTGCTGAAATGTTCACAAAACTGGCTCTGCCCGTATCCATCGGGAAACTCTTCTCGATACTCCGCCCAGAGCTGCAACAACGTTACGCCCTTTTTCTTCAATTCTGTGTGAATGTAGCCGAAGTCCGGCAGCGGACGGTTTTTGCTTCGAGCAACCGGTGGAAACAGCCGACGTTCAAGCGCTGTGTCATCTAAATCATCCGGCAGCGGCCAAGTTAACGCCGCGGCTTGGGCGCGGTACAGGTACTCTGCTACAGCGCCGCGAGAGCACCCCAATGCTTTGCTAATCTGACTATGACTCAGACCGCTGGAGTGGCGCAGTCTGAGCACTTCCTTTATCATTCTCATGGACAACCTCCGATTTGGCATCGGCACTCGTTTTCTAGTTGGTGGTACAACGAGATCGAGTGTCGGTGCTGGTCGTCCAGCGTGCAATTCCGCCCAACGCATATCGCCCCGATATGCGTTGGCTTATTCGGCTACCCCAACTTTTTTGCTCCGGAATGACCGGCCACTTTGCTCCGGATTAGGAGGCCATCTTCGTCCGGAATACGCATCCAAGAAACGCTTGCCTAACTGATAATCGGCTTTTTCAACAGCAATGCGTTCGATTCCATGTTTTGCAAGCTCTTCCTTGCGCAGTTTATCCACAGAAGTGGACGTATGATTGCCGGGAAGTATTTTGGCCAGCTCAATTGCGCTTACATACTCATCGTTGCCTTTGATGCGATACACGGCACCTTCATAGCCTGAGCTAAAAAGTTTTGATTTGTCCTTCTCTTCATCCTTATCGTCATCCCTCTTCTTTTCGGTCTTTTCGTCAGGTTCAGATCGCTCGCCTTTCGGCGGGCTTTTAGGATCTATCCGATGCTTGGTTGCAAAATTTTCGCCAGTTTCGTATTCAGGATCAAAGTCCCAATAGCGCCTTTTGTAATTGTCGTTATCACCAGGAGGTCCGGGTCCGCCGGCCGAGATAATCTGGTCACCAGGCTTTGGTTTCGGTTCTTTGTTCTCGTCACCACCAGGTTCAGGTTTTGCAATTGACTGATTCGGTTTTGCATGCGTTGCTTCAGGTGCTGGCCGGGCCGGAATCACAAGATGATTAGTTCCATAGACCTTGTCCATGATATTCGAAAAGTCTTTGCTGCGAACAGAAGCGGCGATTTCCTGGCGGTCAGCCTTCTCTTGCTCCTGATGCGGATTCGGTGCTTCGCGGAATCCACCATCGGCGATTAGCTTGCCTTGAGCGTTCGCTTGGCGTATCTCATTAATCAATTCTGTCTTGCGCGCATCGCTTTGCCAGTCGTTTCTCAGACTGGTTTGTTCATCAGCTTTCCCAAAAACTGATTCTGCAGAAGGGAATCCGGGTCCACCCTCAGCTCCTTTTACACCCGTAATCTTACTTTTTCCGGTGCGCTGAATCTCTGCCTTCACGGCCATTTTCTGTTCATTGAGCGAACCATCAAAAATTTCGTTCGAGGCTTGTTCTTGCTGCTTGCCGGTCGAGCGCGACTCAAAGCGTTCAGTCAACGTTTCGTCGACCGACTTTTCAACGCGCTGAGGTTTCTCTTCCTGCATAAGACCACCAAGCAGTACAGCGTCCTATATACCCGCGCGGAAGTCACCAGGCTCAGGACGTTTCGCTTCAATACGGCTGGAGCCTTGCCTGGCAAGCCTTTTAAGGGGCAGCATCTCTCATTCTTTTTTTGCATCTAGCGTCTGGGAACAGCGAAAGGAATTTCCGATACGAAAAAATGGGCTTCTTATCAAATTCCCAGCAGTACACCCATGCCCAGCAAGCCTTTCAAGCATTTTCGATTTCATAAGATAAAGTAATTACGTAACAGTTATGATTACTTTATGAAATTTTGTCTGATTTTAGTAAACTTATTTGATAAATGATAAAATAAACGATACGTAATTACTGTTTTTATCATTGGTGAGGGCGAGAAATGGGCAGAAATGCACGGTTCACAGAAGAGGAAGTGTTCCAGGCCGCAGACGCCCTGGTCGCCGAGGGAAAAGAGGTCTCCGCGTCGTCGTTGCTAGCGACTTTAGGCGGGGGCAGCCTGACTACGATCTACAAGCACCTGGGTGAATGGCGCGCAAAGCGACCGGCCAACAGCGGCACCGGAGTGTCATTCGAAATACCAGAGGCAGTACAAAGCGCTTTTGCCGCTGCGTGGCGAGTGGCATCACTTGAGGCAAGCAAGGAAATTGCCATCGTCAAAGAGAAAGCTAACGATGAAGTGAAATCAGCGCAAACACAATTCAAAGAAGCCGTAGAGTCCATTTCTAAGCTGGAATCAGAAGCAGAGATGGACGCGAGCAAGATAGAATCGCTGACCGCACAAGTAGCAGAACTACTAGAATCGTTGCGAGCTATTGAGAGCGAACGAGCTGGACTGACCGCAACCGTAAATCAGCAGAAAGAACAAATCGCTTCGGCAGAAACAGAACTTTCCAGGGTGCACAGCGAAAGCCAGCAAGAACGAAACAGGTTCAATGGAGAGCTTGAACGCATTCGAAAAGAGTTGGAGAATGAACGGCGCCTGCATAAAGAAGAAACGTCAAGACTGGAAAAAGCGCTTAGTGAACAAAGTGAATCAGCGCGCAGAGAGCGAGAAAGCCAAAGGGAATTGTTGGCACAATCGCAACTGCAATTGGAGAAGAATTCAGTTGAGCGCGATGAAGCATTGAAGAATCTGGATGCAGCAAAGAAGGATCGAGACAACGCGCACAAGGAACGTGACGAGGCAATGAAACAAGCATCTCAACTGGCAGGAAAGGTAGATGCATTGACTGCGCAAAATACAGATCTTCTGACACGGCTGACGCCACCGAAAAAATAATCGGAGCTAAATTCAAGCCATCCGATCGCCACTGCCAAAACCGCCTCCACTGCTGGCGCGGTCCCAGCCATGCTGCCTGGCTGTTAGAAAATCATGAACGTCGCGACCCAAACCTTGCCATTTGAGGTCTTTCAAGTCGTCCATATTTTGCTGGATTATGCGCGAGCGCAAGTCCGATTGACTAAAATCGCGGCGTCCACTGTCTTCCGTCATGTCGCATACAACACTGCTAGGGTCGGCACAGAGAACTCTGGGAAGAGTTCGTCCATCTCTCTATCATAGTCTTCTCTGTCTTTTATTTTAGCCTGAAGATACGAAGCCAGCCTTGAGAGAACCGTTGCTTCAAGGGTCCGGTGGGTAGTCCAGAGAACTCTTACATGGCAATTGTAGAGAAGACAAAAATTGTAGTGATCAGCTGGATAAACCGCGATCATTTTGTCAGCGAGGGACAAGCACAGCGCATCAGCCTCTTTGTACTTCTCCTGTCGCAAATATTCCGTGACTTGCTCAACGCCCTGGAAGAGTTCCTTTTCCACCGCTTCTCTCTTAATCAAAAGGTTGAAGAAATTGACCTTCTCTTGGAACCAGTTTTTATCAAGGTCTGGATAGTTTTGGAGGGTGTTGAATCCTTCGCGAAAGTGTTCGTGCGCCTTATCAAAAGAGTCCAGTAAGCCATAGACTTCGGCAAGGTGAATCTGCGCAAACGCCGTCTTGGGGTGGCTTGCACCTAATGCTTTTTTGTAATTACTAACGGCGAGCTCGTAAAATGTTCCGGCGCGAGTATAGAGTCCGATGATGTTTGTAATGTCGGCTAGCGACATGAAGTGGTCGCCGACAGCCTTATGTGGCGGAGGATAGAGCTTTATCGTTTCCTCGACCAGGTTGTGCATCTCAAAGTAACTCGCTATCAATTCTGCAAGCTGCGGTTTTTGTGATCGCTCCATTGCACTGTGCAATGTCTCGGCCCATTGACTGTAGCGCTCGGCTGCAATTGGCGCAGAGGCTGGAGCCGGGGCGGCATTTTTGTCAGGCAAAGGACCAATGCTTGCGTTGAACGACGTTAGTTTTGGTTTGGGTTTGAGTTGCTCTTCTGAATCATCTGGCGGTTTAGGAACCGGCTTATCCAAGGTAGGCGTTGGTCCAGGCACATCGTCCGCAGGCTTACCCGCAGCCGGGCCAGGACCAGGACTCGGTTCTGGTTTTGGCGGATCTTGCGGCTCCGGTTTAGGCGGCTCTGGCTTCTCTTCGTTCTTGGGAGCTTCAGGTTGTGCTTTTGGAGAGACGGTGAAGAGGTCCTTGAGATCCTGGGCCAAACGCTGAAGCGCTGCTGGCTCCATGATTTTTTCCAGCGCTTTTAGTTTGCTTGCACGCCGCATTTCTGCTTCTGGATTTTCATGATCAAGATAGGCCCAGAGATAGTCCGCAAGCAGCACAGGTCCATCACTGAAGTTAAGCGTGGCGGCAATTCTGGAAGCCTGACGAAGCGCAGATAACGCCTCTTTGACATTCTTGCGGAAGAGCAGGACTCTTCCGAGATAGGCAAATGTCAGAGGTATGCGCGTGTCCGTGTGACCGAAGTCACGCCTGGCGCTGGCCATAGCCTCGCGGAAAGCATCCTCCGCCTGCACGAAATCACGTGCATTCAGCGCTTTCTTTCCTTTATTGATCTGTTCTTGCCACATATTTTTTAACCAGGAATGTCCCACTCGTCATAGTCATCGGTCTTTTTCTTGCGCGTCTTTTTCTTCGGCTCAGGCTTCGGTGGCGGCTCGGGATCTGGCTCAGGCTGTGGTTCTGGCTCGGGACTTGGCGGGATGTCGTCCGCCGGCGGCGGCGGTGGATTGACGATGTCTTTTAGGTCATGCTTTTTCTTGGCCTTGATCACCACTTCTTCGATGTCTTGCCTGAGAGGACCAGAGTCCAGATCCTTCTTAACTTTGCTCTTGGCGCTTTTTGCTGCCAGCTCAAGGGTGGCATCGCTCAAACGCTCAATAGGCATGAGGTCATGCTCCACCAGATCAGGCGTATCAAAACCATTTGGTTGAGGGCAGCGATGGTAGTCGAAGCGTTTTGTCTTGATCGGATTTGTAGCCTCAGTCGTGATTATGACCTCAGTCGGCTCCATTGTTTTGAGCTGACGCACAGTCATCAGCGGGCGCCCAACTTCTCTTGTTTGCGTATTGCCTCTGTCATCTGTTTTGGTTTCGATCACAGTTTTTGTATCAAGCGCATCAGAGAGCTTCTCTGCATCTTCGTCTTCGCGTTGCCGGAAGAACACGCGAGTAGAAAGGTTGCTGATTATTTTTGTAGCGATTACTTTGCCGTATGTGTCGTTCAACTGCTGCTGGTTCTGATAGCCGAGAACTACAGGCAGTCCACGTTTACGAATAAGTGATAACGCATCATCGATCTGCGGGATCGCTCCAAAGTTAGTGAATTCGTCAAGCAAGAGCACCGGATTGTGCTTGAACTTCTCGCGAGCAAGCGCAATATCAAGGATGAAATTGAAGATGAGCGATGCTATTGGTTTTAAGTATGGCTTGCGCGATGGCGATGAAATATAGAATGAAAATTTTTCTTGTCGAAGAGCTTGAAGGTCAAGATCTGTTGTTGCAGTCATAGTCTGCACAACGCTGGAGAGCCACGGATTAAGCCTCTGGAGCAAACCAGCAAAAACACCGTGACGGAAATTATCGGAGCTGTGACTCAAGAACGATTCATATTCTTCTTGTGCAATTTGCGAATTGCTGCTCCTCAGAATCATTTTGATCTGCTTGTCCGACTTACGCAAGATCTCCCGAATAGCACCAAAATGCGCAAGACCAGGATCATCTGAGCGCGCCACGTGCATGATCATTATCCAGAGCAGATGCTTTTCACTCTTGTCCCATATCGGATCTGATCTGCTTGTACCTGGTGGAGTTGTGTTGACGATTACTAGATTCGCAAGCTGATCAGCGACTGCCGCGAACTCGTGAGGTGGCGTGATTTTCAGCTTATCGAGCGGGTTGATTCTTGTGCCTTTTGCATAGTCTGGATTGAAGAAATAAATCTTGCTGCCTTTGAATTGTCGCCAGCCCGCTGTGTCTTTAAACAACTCCGGCACCTCATCGCCAGCTGTCGCCTCAGTTACGATGACGCTGTTGTCCAGCCTATAAACAAGGTTTGGCACGAAGAAGCCGGAGGACTTACCTGTACCGCTAGGACCGCAAACAAGTGCGTGCATGTTGGTATATGGCACCGGAACAGTAAGGTTCTCTTTGTCGCCCCAGGGCGCCAGCAGTAATCGATAGGCTGGTGCGTCTTTCGTGATGAAGTCTTTCCGGCGAAGCTCAGCCTCATCTGCAAACTTCGCATCGCCATACGTGTCCGGCACAGGCAACAGGGTTGCGGCCCGAATAGCCTCGTAAGCAAGCTCTTCAACTGTTGCGCGCAGCTTGTCTAGCTTGTTCTTGCATTTTTTCTTGTCGGTAGTCGATAGGCCCAGTTCGTAATTCAGCACGACAGAGGCATCGTCAGCCTTCTCGTATTTGATCTTCAAGTTGAACTTGTAATCGTGAGTGCTGTGCCCTTTCACTTGGTCCATTTGAATGGCGGTGATTTGCAAGAGCTCCCTGGGCGTCTTAATCTCGCGCCACTCAAGGCTTTCCAGTACGTTAGCGATGAAGCCACGGAAGCGCTCGAAAGCCACAGGAATCTTGTGACCGGGGTGCGTTACTACTACTTTTGGTTCAGCTGGCATCTTACCTTCCTGAGTCGCCCGAACGGCGGTGCTCGTCATCATCGCCACGTTCCGGCGTGTCGGAACGATCCGGAGTATCGTCTAACTCATAATCTTCCCCGCCATTGTTATCGATGTCCAAAGTGCTTTCGATTTCATAGTCGTCCGTCTGTTCGATCTGGTCCTGGGTCAAGTCGTGGTCAAAGTCAGGAGGTTCAAAATCAAGGTCAGGATCTTTCTCGATGTCAGGGTCCTTGTCGCCTGCAACGTCATAGCTTACTTGATACGGCGGCTCCAGATCTTGAACTGCCTTGTCGGCAGGAGAAAGGTCCTTTTCAATGGCCACAAGGTCAATTTCAGGATCGTCCCGGTCGATGCTTTCAAGGGTTTGATCAAGCGCCTGACTGTTCGGCTCACGCGCATCCAGGGCATCCTCAATTGAGATGCTGTGCGTCCGATCAATCTCCCCTAACTCTTTTAGCTCTGGACTTTCGAGCCTCGGGCTCACGAGATCTTCAAGGGACTTACTATCAAGAGCCAGCTCTTTTGACAGCCCATCAAGACTGACAGGACGAGTGTCCAGGTCGTTGATATCAAAGCTTTTCTCAAGCTCAATGTTATCCCTTAGCGGCGGGATGCCGAAGCAATCGTCACCATGAGCTTGCTTTGTGCCGATCCAGGAGCAGAGCTTTGAATATTCATCGGGAGGCAGCCGATCTGAATAGTCTCCTTTCATAAGGTCTTTTCGAACCTCATCCAATTGATGCCCGCTGTCATACTTGCTTATCCACTCACCGTTTGCCAGCTGGATCTTGCTTTCAGCGTCAATGCGGCCAAGGTCGATATCTTTGCGATCAATCTCTTGCGGCAAGTATTTTTCGGGATAGAGCGCCTGGTCTATCTCGCGCCACTCATCGGCAAACTGCTCCTGCAGATCTCTGAAAAACTGGTCGTGCTTGTCCGGCGTCAGGCCGAGCTTCTCGCCCATCTCTTTCATTACCGCCTGGCGCTGATCATCGAGGGTAGCCACCTGCTTGGCGGCGTAATCTTTCAGCTCCTGGTCGCTAGTGTTGGCGTGTACGTCGTTCCAGAGGTCGCGATTGCTGGAGTTTTGAAAGAGATCATGCACCTCAGATAGACGCCCCCGGTCATGCATCCAGGTCTCACCCAGCGTGAGGTGCCCTTCGCGGCTTGGACCTTCAAGGCTTTCGTTCCAGTTGCGGTTGATCAAAAGCAAGTGCCGGAAGTCTTCGTCACTTATCCAGCTGCGCTTCTTCTCTGGCTCCTCCAGGAATTTCAGGGTCTTGGCCGTGCTTTCGGTATAGAGGTTGTGCGCGTGAGTGCGGGCGTACATCTCGATATCGCGGTCTTTGCCAAGGTTAAGCTCCACTCCATGTTCGCGCTCAAGATAGCGGTCGCCATAGTGGCGCATCAGCGCATAGTCGAGCTTGCTGAAGCGTACATCGCTGCCCTCAAGGTCCTTGCCCATAACAACAACGTGGGCGTGCGGGTTGTCGGTGTTTCCGTGCACGACCCATCTGTAATTGAGGTCCTGTCCTTTTTGGCGCCCAATGGCGCTCATCATCTCCTGCGTGTAGCGGTCCATGTTCACGTCTTTTTCCGACGGCGACAAAATGAACTTGTGGACGACGCGCCCACGCTCATCCTTGTCGTAAAGCGCCTGTTTGAAGTCTTGGGCAGATTTGCCAGGGGCTGAGTCATCGTCCCAGGGTCCGCGCAATGGGCGTGCAGGGTCGCGCTCACCAGACTTTCCATGCTCCTTGTCCTCACCGGGGCGGTGCTGGATGTAGTTGAGGTGAGCCATTGCTCGGGACGCTATTTTGGGTCCTTTGATAAATGAGTGTTTGACGATGTTGGGCATCGGACTCTACTCTTCATCGTCCTCGTCGTCTTCTTCTTGCTGGGGTCGCCGCTTCGGTGTGGCGAGCTGGTCTTGCTGATGCATCAGCGTATCGACCATGTCTTTCTCGAAGCCCTTCATTTTGCGCCTGAATCTCTTGACGCCGACCTGGTAGCACTTCTCGAACATTTCCTCGCGATCAGGCTGCTCAGCCGTGAGCGACCAGGCAAGTGCGTACAACGACTCCAGGTCGATACCAATGCGCACAAGTAAGGTGGCAAATCGGTTCTCGACCGATTTGAGACCGTCAACGATAAGCTTGTCGCGCTCTTTCATTCGCGCAACGAAATAGGCGTCGTCTTCGACCTGCTGTTCGCGCTCGATGTATTCAAGTACGGCGCTGCGATAAATATCCGCTAACGGACGGCCCGATCTGACGGAAAATTCTTTGATTCTGTCAAAATCTTCTTGTGTTACTTTGAAGTTTCCAGCTGTTGGCATAAAAATACCTCGGAAGAGGGTCCAACCCATTATCCCACAACGATTTACCGTCGCGGGAGAGCCACCGCATACCCCACAAAACACGCGGAAGAGGATGAAAAACCTTGCGCAGCAACGGTTTTGGGATGCGGGAGATTCCCCTTTATCTTGCCTTACCGAATGGTAGGACCATCGGTTCGGGGGATGGTTGCGCGTCGTTGCCCACTCCGCGCGGCTGCTTCGCAGCCAAGTGAACCTCAAAGCAACGAGGCAAAATACCATCCCAAACCATCAGAGCGAACGAAGGTGAGCGAGCACCGGAGGTGCCAGTTCGGAGCGGTACCCCGCGTTATCTTCAGCACCGGAGGTGCGTGCCAAACCTGCTGCTCTATACTTGAGCAATGACAAATCACGAAATTAAAAGCAAATCTATGGGCTGGTTTTGGTCAGCAACTGCGGGTCTTTTAATTGGCGGACTTGGAACGCTTTTGCCCTTTTATTTTCACGCTCTCAACGATTGGGATTTGGCCGACAAGACGACCCTGTTTCCCAAGGAAATGGGTAGCATCGTTCTCTCGTACAGCCAATATTGGATTTGTGGAGCGGTCATTGGCGCCATGGTAGGTATAGCAATCTACGCTGCCATTCAAAAAATTCGGCAAAAGCAGGAATGATTAGCGCAAATACTTCATCACGTTGCGAACATGGGTTGATGCTTGCGCTACACGTGGGTCTTTTGCATAAAATTCTTTCTGCTGATCGGGGTGCATGACCTTTGATATTTCGATGTCCGGGTGATACAGAGCCTTAAATGTTCTGCCACCTTTGCCATCGGAAAAGGAAAATACGTCCGGGTTATAGGCATAGGCTATTTGTGCTGCGGTTGGTGATTTGATGCCGTGTTTTTGCATGTCTTCAACAATTGACGCTGTTTTGGCTGCCACGATCATGGGCGCACATTCAGGGTCTAACAAAGCAGCAATCTCATGCCCGCGCCCCGTGTATCCTTTGCTCTCAAGAAATTGTTTGAACTGCGGATATTTTTGTTCGAACTCTCGGATGCCTTTAGGTGAGATTTGAGACAGTCCTAATGTGGCTTGCTCAGCCGGTCGACCCGGAACTGATTGGAGAACACCCGTAGCGGCGTCCATGTCATCTTTCATATCGAAGCGATTGTAATTGGCGATTTCATTTCTTGTATAAGCTTGCATAACGGCTGCCGGTATATGTTCTAGCTGAGGAAAGGCCTTTCTGGCGTCGTCCCACGCGTTCGGATTACCGCCTAGTGTTTTGTCCATCAGCGCATTTTCGCGCTCAGCCTGGGGAAATTCCTTAGTCCAAGGCAAAATCATTTCTGTCGCAATTTTTGTCAAAGCTTTTATTGTTTCTGGTGTAATGCCCAACTGTTCAGGGCTAGGCACAAGCGTCGGCGGTGCCATGTAGCCATCTAAAGACTGGGCTACTTTAGGCACTATCGGTTGTTCAAAATCATTCTGCACGCTTTGATATTGCTGCTTCTGCTCCAGACCAGGGACGCCGGGAACGATATTTGAGGCGATCAAAATTTGTTCTTGTTTCTTAGGTTGCTGAAGCGCTTTCATCGCGCCTTCGGCTGCACTGTCGAACAGCTCTAGCTTTGAAGCCTGCCCCTTCGATTTCATTTGAGCGATCACTTCATCGCTCAGCCCGATGTGTGTTGCCGACTCCGCGTTACTCTTTGACTGCATTGCATCCCAGAGTGCAGCATCCTCCTTTGTTCGGATGACGCTCGGACGGCTGAGAGCATCGGTAGGTCCTTGAATTTTAGTAGCGTCTGTTTTCTGTTCTACTTCGTCGACCATAAAAACTCTCGCTGAAACCACTTCCCCAGTATAAGCGACCGACTGGTAGAGAGCGGCGCCTGTCCCAAAATCCAAGACAGCGCCCGCATTTTCCGACTTATTTGCATGGTCGAGTGGACGAAAAAACTCTTGGACAGTTTGACTCAGCTCTGCTCGACCGTAATGATTTGGTCGAGCAAAGTCTTGCTTCTCTATTGGCGAGTTCTCAAATTTGCTCATTTTGCTACCGCCCAGACTGTCAATGATTTAAATCTAGCCAGAAGTTCTGGCTAGATCATGGCAATTTCGGGAAAGCGAAAAAGCCCCAGGCGGTGACGCCCGGGGCAAAATCTCTAAACTCTGTAGACTGTCGGGTCCCCAATTTCCGCGAGCATCCGAAGTCCCTTATTCATCATCTCGCATCCATCGCAAGCGCTCTCGGGAGAATCGCAGGTGTGCAACTCGCTGCGGCGCGATTGTGCAATGTACTTTTCTGCAAGAACTTTCTTCTGATCGTCTGTCATATCCGTCACCTCATGTCCGGCGCCTTCACCGGCTGCAAATGGGATACCGCCCAAAATTTTGCTGTCAGGACTGGCGTTAGCCACCCGAAGGGCTTGGTCTTGATAGTGAAATTTTTGGTGGTACCCTCAAAAAAGCCGGGGGAGGAGAGGTCGACAAGTCAGTGGAGAGCGGCTTCGCCGCTCGAACCGCCAAAAAAACCACCGGTCAAAAGAGTGAAGCAAGTCAAGCTCATTGATGATGTGGTCAGCTGTGCTGAAAGTATTCTATAAATTACTGGGCGTTGTTTTCATCCACGACTGCCTTGAGGAAAGCAAACTGCTCGGCACAGCCAGGACAGAGTTCGAGGTGCTGCAAATATCCCTTCAATTCGTCGACATTTAATGTTTCTTGTTCTGAAAGCTCTGCCGCTTTTTCCCAGAAGGCATCACAATCGATTTCAGTTTCATTGGTAAGCTGGAGAAGCTTAAGCAACTCAGTCATTTTTTCCGGTAGGTTAGCCAAGAGCAGCCTCCATATCAAAGCCCTTTTTTCGCAAATCTTTGAGCAGGGCTTTTCTTGCATCATGAGTAAGTTTGTAGATGGCACCAGCTGTAGTCTGGTAGCGACGAGCAATTTCATCAGTGGTGAAGCCGTGAAGTTCTGCAAGCAGAGCATTTCTCTGCTTTTCGGTCAATGCCGACTTTATGGACAATTTGACCAACTCTAATGTCTCGCTCATCGCAAGTCGCTCAGTAAAATCGCCTGGTGCCGAGGGTAACTCAAAAGTACTATCCGCAGAAAAGGCATCCAACGACTGATCGGCCCAATGTTTACGACGCAACTCTCCTAGCGAAAGCCTTACTGCGATAGAGCAAACCCATGTAAATAACGCGCTCTCGCCGCGAAATGTATCGAGCTTTTGCAGAACAATAATCATTGTTTCTTGTGCCACATCCTCAACGAACGAATCATCAACTTGATATGTGGATCTAAGCTTTGGCCCCATAGATTTAACCAACTTAGTTCGAAGCTGCGAAAGCGCTTGATCTCGACTCGGCCCGCCTTGCCTTAGAGATGTCAACATCTCATCATCCAAACTCAAAATGTAGGGCCTCCACAGGTTTAAAATCAGGCCAAGAAGTTTGAGACCTTCTCGGCAATGAGAACAGCATCTAAAATGCCGTAAATATAATACATTGCGGGGATCTGCAATGTGTGGATCTCTTTCCACGAGGTGCGGCGAGCAACGGCAGAACCACTCACAACTCTTCTGGCCAACAGTGAAATCAAGTCGTTGTTTGCATCTCATCATCCGTCTCCATTTTGAGACAGTTGCTCGATATGAGTCAGTCCATAGTCTCAATATTTTCATCAGGTGTGCAGCTTTCTCGAATGATTGTTTTGAGCCCGTCTCTGGGAATAGCAATTGCTTGTGACCGAGTTACCGAATACTGCACAAAGTCTTTTTCAAAAACGAGGTTAAGTGTCCAGTCCCAAGCCACTCTAACCTTCTTTTGCATGGTGGGAAGTTTGAACAAATATATTGTTCTCCACATAAACCAGGCAAAGAAGCCAGAAAAGCGAAAACCCATAATTTGTGCAACCCCAGATCTTTTGCCGATAGCAGCAAGTAAGCCGAGTGTGGCAAATCTAAAAGGTATTTTTGAGCTTTGGTGAATAGTGGCAAGTACATTTCTTGCAACCAGAGTCCCTTGGCGCGATGCGTGCTGAGCAGTCGGTGGACACAATTTTCCAGTTGTGACATCAGGCACCGCAGCACAATCACCTAAAGCCCAAATCCCTGGACAATCGGGAACTTCCAGGAACTCATTTACTTTGAGTTGCCCTCTTTCTTTTACAGCTGGTATATGTTCAATGACTGGATGAGGAGATGATCCAGCAGTCCAAATCAAGGTGTTACAGTTGATATTAGTGCCATCTGAGATCATCACGCGACCGTTTTCAACTGAATCGACACGACAGCCAGCCTTTATTTCCACTTTGCGTTCACACAATTTGTCGCCTGCGTAACGACCCAGCTCTGGCCCTAATTCCGGTAATATGTGCTCACCAGGATGAACAAGAATGACCCGAAGCATTTCTTCTTTCAGAGTTGGATAGTAAGGCAGCGCATCTCTAATGAAATCGTTGATACCCGCCACCGTCTCAACGCCCGCGAAACCAGCACCAGCAACAACAAATGTAAGCAGTGGTTCTCGTTCGAGTTCCGCACATTCATTGGCTGCTTCCTCAAGATGCTGAATGAGCAGATTGCGAAGCTTGATAGCATCACCGAGAGATTTCATTGTCAAAGCTCTTTCTTGTAAGCCCGGCAAGTTGAAAAAATTGGTGACTGACCCTAATGCCAAAACCAAGTAGTCATAAGCCATTTCGTGGACATGATCAGCATAGCCATGCGATACAAGGACTTGCTTTTTTTCGCAATCGATCTTGAACACTTCACCTGTAAAGTACTGCACGCGCTTGAGAAACTTACGCCCGGGGATCACTATATTGGTCAAATCCAGGTCACTGGCTGCAACCTCGTGCAACATCGGTGTAAAAAGAAAAAAGTTATTTCGATTTACGATCGTCACTTCGATGTCATCATGCTTTTTCAAATACTCTTCAAAAGTAAGCGCAGCGTAGAGTCCACCGAATCCTCCGCCCAGTATAAGAATCTTTTTTCTATTGTTTGTTATATGCATGAGAATCTTCTTTCTGGAGAGTGACTACAGAAGCTGTTGTAATCGAATTGATGAAATTTACTGTTATGGTTTCTTTTGAATAGCGGCGATTGATTCAGTGAGTATTTGAAGGGCTACTCCAAGCAATACTGTGTCTTTTAAAATGAATTGCCCGGGCACCGAAAGCTCCGGAACGACACCGAATATGACACCACTAATGGCACCGGGTGTAGAAAGCATGAATGAAAGTGTTGTTAGAAACATACCTGTAGCCAAGAAACCTCCAATCGCTGATAGTTTCGGATTTAGAAATCTCCCGACTATTAGAGCAGCGACCACTAGTTCAACTGAGCCCAGGGTATTGGAAAGAGTTTGATGACTCATTACGCTGTAAGTCCAGCTCATAAAGGGGCTGTGTGCAACAAATGGTGCTATGCCTTCAGCTTCAGCTGCTGTAAACTTCAACAAACCGATCCATCCAATTGTGAGAGCCAAGGCGAAGTAAGAGATATAAGTTGCCTTTTTTGCAAGTGCCGTAACAGAAATTGCATCACCTGCAATCTGCTGTGATTGGTTAGTAGAAGAATTCATGGGGTCGTCTCCTCAAATGTGGTATCTGCACGTTTGAGACATGGCAAAAAGTTTTCTTACCCCTTTTGAAAAATTCTTTTGCGAGAACTTTTCTATATACCGGTTTTGCCGTCCGTCAGGACGTGCAGGCTGCGACATGTTTTCCAACATGTCGCAGCCTGCACGCTATTTGCAGCACTTTTTTGCACGGTAATTGTGATATCCAACCAGTTAGTTTCACTGGCAAAGCAATTGTCAGTAACGCCTCTAGTGGTCAAAATTCCGGCAGAGGCTGCTTTTCGAAGCCCACGCCATACATATAAGGGGAGTGCAAATATCGTGCAAGCTGCATTTATGTTGCAAAAACATGTTCGCATTTAGCACGCAAAATCAAGCTAACCGCAGCGATTTAAAGGCACTCTATATGGTGCCTTTAAAGTCAAACTAGTAGATCCACTCGGCTTCATTGCCGCATCTGCCAAGGTTGCAGTTACTGACTTTCTCTTTTTCTTCTTTCGTAATTGCTCGACAATGCTCGTTTTTGTGTTCGCTGCAAAGTCTGAAGTATGGCTTATCATCCCAATCGTAGACATTCATCGAGTTTTTCAAAAGTTTTTCCAGAGCTTTTGTTATCTCGGGTACATACACCCGCACATAAGGCCCTGTTATCTCGTCGCCCACTTCATCCGGTAGCCAGCTATTGTTTCCAACCATCAAGTAAAGCTGATTAAGGAGAGCAGGATCAGGAGCTTTCCAGACATCCTTTGAAAACTTGATAAACAAGTTTGGCTTGTGCGGGCGTCCACCTTTTGCACCGTTTGCGGCAGCGGCAGCGCGTTTAGCATCAGAAGTTGAGGCACCGCCTTTGGTGCCGCCCCGCGCTCCAAGAATTGACGCCACGTTTTCAACTTGACTGACAACAAAGGTCGTTCCACTAAGATAGTCATCGAGCTTGGACTCCAGGCGTTTTGTGTTGTCGCTGACCTCATAGCCTTTAGCGTTCATGTAAAACCGAAGAGCGTGCAGCGCCAAAGATGCTTCGGACTCGTCTAAATTAATTGGCCTTTTTGTCTCTGGCATGGTTCAATAGTCCTCATACACGGCACTTATTGCCCCATCTTACCAGAGAAACCCAAACCGCTTTAGGTTTTGGTGAAGATTTAATTTTGCATCAGGCACGGCTGGGTTCCGTAGGATCACCGTGGCAATTCCTCTCAAAAGCGGGTATATACTTGAATACTACGAGTTGAGATGATTATTGATGGCAGTTTCCAAAATCACATTGCATATAGTTGTTGAAAAAGACACTGAAAGTGGCTGGTTTACAGCTTCTTGCCCTGCTTTGCCAGGATGCGTGACACAGGCTGAAACTGAAGCCGAGTTGATCGATAACATCAAAGAAGCTGTCACTCTGTGGCTCGAAGTGCAAGATGAAAAGGAAATGCTTGCCCGGCAATCGTCGTCCGATAACGCTTCTAATATTCAAGAATTGGCGCTTTCAATCTAGTCATGGGTGATTGGGCGCTTTCTGATTTACCTTCTGTTTCTGGTGCTGAAACAGTAAAAGCCCTTGAAAAAGCGGGCTGGACTGTGAATCGGTCAAAAGGCTCACACACGATTTTGACTCAGACAGGCAAGGTCGCTAACATCTGCGTGCCTCAGCATAGAGAACTAAAAAAACCAACTCTCAAAAACATTCTTCAAGCAGCCGAACTGACTGCCGATGAATTCAAAAACCTACTGTAGGGTGTCCCTTTCCTTGCCCTGGGCGGCGGGTGGGTAGCCTCAGCGGGCAGGAAGCCCGCGCACAATTCCGCCGGCACCGGCGGCAAAGTGGAAAGGGCGGTGGGTGGGCACTTCAGCGGGCGAAGCCTGCGCAGCTTTAAAGCGCCCAGGTCGAATGATAAGCAAAAAGCCGCCCGGGGCGGCTTTTCGAGACTTACAAAATTGAGTTGTTATTTGGAAGTTTTTAGTAGCCCATTTCACGGCGTACTGCCATGTTTTTTTCTTTGTGGTCGATTACTCGAAACTCGCAGTAATCGTCGCCGGGATCGTCAATGTCGGTGCCGACGACCTCCACTTAACGGCGTCTTCGCCTTTTTTAGTTTCGTACAGGTGCATAAGGTCCTCGCAGTTTGAGTATTTTACTAGAACAAAAAGGAAATGCCGCCCTCTCGGGCGGCAGATTTTTTCTACTCGTACCAGAGCTGGGGCTCAGTTTCTCTCAGGCTGTTCATGCTTTCAGAACTGACGATGCAGTGATCGACAACTGACACGCCCATGATTTTGCCAGCTTCAATTAGTTGTTTTGTTGTTTCGATATCTTCGCGGCTGGGTGCTACTGAGCCGCTCGGGTGATTGTGCGCCACGATAATGGCATGAGCATTTGACAGCAGTGCAGCTTTAAAAACTTCGCGCGGATGGACAAGACTAGCTGACAGTGTACCTTTTGATACTTCGTGGTAGCCGATCACCTGATGTTTTGCGTCTAAATGGCTCGGGGATAGCGAAGCTGTCACCAGGGGCAATGTCCCCAAGGTACCTTAAAGGCTAACAGGTTGGCAGTTTGCAGGCTTAGGCAAAGCGTAGATGCTCTGTTTGAGCCAAAAGCGTAAAAGTTC
>Ga0247724_1000031_pt1 | contig 50159 bp, 67 predicted proteins | sample OKSTACKMC2E_FD_182776 | JGI IMG/M metagenome (GOLD analysis project Ga0247724, IMG submission 182776) | Subsurface sediment microbial communities from gas well in Oklahoma, United States - OK STACK MC-2-E | ecosystem: Environmental > Terrestrial > Deep subsurface > Rock core/Sediment | place... | reverse complement strand
TAGATCGATTATTAGTTCAAAGTAAAGCATTGGCAAAAGAGGTAAGATTTGCGGGCAGAAAAGCAGCTAGGGATAAAGCTAAAGAATTATTAAAAAAAGTATTGTTATTTAATAAATAAATTGTATATTTGTAGTGTAATCAAAATAATAGAATATGGATTTTTTTAAAAAATTAGAAAACGGAGACAACAATTTTATCATGCTTAGTGAATGTGGAATTTTTTACAAAGCGGTTTATTTTCAAATCAAAAACAACAACGGAGACCCTGCTAAACTAAAAAAAGTTTACCCTATCCCAAATGTGGGAAGCCCGCAACTTGCGGAATTTAAAGTCATGAAAAAATTCGAAGAAGATTTGCATGAAAATAAACAAAAATACGGTTACTCAACAGAAGAAGAAGTAAAGTATAGAAAAGAATTTTCAAAAACATACAAGGATTTTATTGTTTTTTGCTTGGACACAAACGAAATAAACGTTTTAACCATAAATCAAAAAACACTTTTAGATTTTTTCTCATCATCGCAAAAGGCATGGGGAAATAGGTTTTTTGGCCAAGCAAAAATTACTATTTCAAAAACTGGACAAATGCTTAACACAGAATACACGCCTATTATTAGCCCATTTGAATATAATATAGATGAATACATGGTGGAAGACGAAATTAGTATTAGAGATTTATATGAATTAATCCCTTTAAGACTAGAAAACATCTTAGAAGGAAGATTCCCTGAAATTTTAAACGAAGGAGAAATGCCTACTCCAATAATGGTAAATTGATTTTTTAAAAATGCAAACATATACTAAAAGTGGGAAATTGAGAACTCCCAGCACGAGAGGAAAGAAGCCTTTGCCCCCTAACAAAAAAGTAATACAGTTAGGGTCTATTTCCATTGAACGGAAAATAGCTGACGATCCAATAAAGATTAAAAGTTTTAGGAAAACAGTGAAGAAAAAAGCGAGAGAAGAAGAGGCACGAGTAATGAATCAATTAGAAGAAAAATTGTGATTAAAAAATTATTTTATAAAACGTGCCGTAAAACCCATTCATCGCTTTAGTGTACAACCATAAAAATTTATTTTGTAATTTAATTATTTTGTTGTATATTTGCAGTATGAAAGATGTTAAAAATATAGAACGTGTCCGTAAATGGCAACAAGAACAAAAAGCAAAAGGACTTTGTCTTGAGTGTTCTAATCCTGCAACTGGATTAAGATGTAACGCTTGTAACAAAAGAAGAGCGGAAAACAGAAAGAAAAGTTACCAAGAATGGAAAGAACAAGGTTTGTGTTGTCAATGTGGAAAAGAAACATTGAATAATAAAAACTATTGTGAAAAACATTATTTAATGAAAATATCTCATTCTCGATTAGGCTCATCTAAATACTGGAAAGATTTAAAAGAATTAATTACAAAGCAGAATTTCAAATGTGCTTTAACTGGCGATGAAATATCTTTCGATAATGACATTGAACTTGACCATATTTTACCTCGATATAGAGAAGGAAAAGATGAATTATTAAATGTTCAATGGGTTACAAGTAGAGTAAATTGGTTTAAACGAGCTTGTACGCAAGAAGAACTTTTAGAAATATGTTCTAAAATAGTGAACACATTAACTACAAAAAATTAGACTATTTACTAATAGATGAAAGCAATATTTCGGACATATCAATTTGAATTACAGCCTACCCAAGAGCAGAAAACGCTATTGGATAAGCATTTCGGTTGTATCCGTTTCGTCTATAATCATTTTCTGAATGAACGAAAAGAGCAGTATCAGTCATATAAAAAATCAGATAATTACTATACACAAGCAGCAACGCTAACAGAATTAAAGAAAAAAGAGGAAACTATTTGGCTTAAAGAAGTTAATAGCCAATCATTACAATTTGCTTTAAGGTGCTTAGATACTGCTTATGTAAATTTCTTTCGTGGTAATGCAAAGTTTCCAAGATTTAAGTCACGAAAAAAGAAGAATACTTTTACTGTTCCACAGTTTGCAAAACTTGAAGACAATAAATTTTACGCACCAAAGTTTAAAGAGGGAATTAAAGTAAATATTCACCGTGAAGTAAAAGGCGAAATAGGTAAATGTACTTTGAGTAAAACACCAACAGGAAAATATTTTGTATCGATACTATCAGAAGAACAATACCAACCAAAAGAAAAAACTGGTGCTGTTTGTGGAATAGATTTAGGATTGAAAGACTTTGCTATTACTTCTGATGGAGTTAAATTCAAAAACAATAAATACACAAAACAATATGAAAGAAAGCTAAAGAAAGCACAACAGCATCTTTCTCGTAAGACAAAAGGGAGCAATTCGTTTGAAAAACAAAGACAAAAAACTGCCTTAATCCACGAGAAGATAACCAACTCACGAATGGATAACTTGCATAAAGTATCTCATAAATTAGTAAATGATTATGATGTAATTGCATTAGAAGATTTGAATGTGAAAGGAATGCTTAAAAACCACAAACTGGCAAAACACATATCAGATGCCAGTTGGGGGACATTTGTAAGATTACTTGAGTACAAAGCAGATTGGAACAACAAACAAATCGTTAAAATCAATAGGTTCTATCCATCAAGTAAAACCTGCTGTGAGTGTGGCTATATAAATCAAGACTTAAATCTTTCAATAAGAGAATGGACTTGCAAAAATGGACACGTATTAGACCGTGATTTAAATGCTGCAAAAAACATTCTTAAAGAAGGACTAAAAATATATGGGCAGGAACTGTCCATTACAAAGGTGGAGAGGAAATCAGACTTTGGCAACAAAGCACACTCTATGAAACCCGAAGCCCATCCCATCGCCTATGGCGTGGGTGGGTAGTTCACCCTTTCTTTTAACTCTTTTATTTCCTCGTCTTTTTCTTTCAATTCTTGGATTGTTTTTTCATTCCAAAAAATATATTTTTCTTTGTTAATGATCAAATGCAGGGTGTTGATTATAAAAACTACAGCATTGTTAAAAACGCTTCTTATTTTTTGTGAAAAAATGTAAATTATACAAAAAAGCAAAAAAAAAGCAAAAAACCCTAATGTTCCTGCCGCCTGCAACAATTCCTTGAATGAGTGTATTGTTTGCGTTGCCCCAACAATATCATTGTTCAAGTCTTGGAACATGTTTTTTTAATATTTTAAAAATTATTTTTAAGCTTTCAATTGTACAAGGTATTAATACGTTTGTAAACAATAATATTGTTATTAAAAAAACATTAAATATACCTAGATTTTTACTTATTGGGTCTATAACACAAGGATCTACGCAGTAGCCTAGAACGTCTGTTATATAGTATGCAATGTTCATCAAAAATTGAATAAACAAAACGACAAATATAATAGGATAATACCAGTGGTTTTCTTTATTTGATCTCATCAAAAACTCTTTGCAATAATAAAAATATAAAAAAATCACTACAAATATTTTAATTGGCACTGGAATTAAATTATACAATGAAGCTGCAAAAATCAAAATAAATATAACAATATTCAAATATTTATTTACGTTTTTCAAAAAACTATGATAAACCGCAAAACAGATAAAAAAAGAAGTAAAACAAAGAAATAAAGGTTTGGGGAAGCCTAGCCTCTCCGCCCCCTTATTTATCAAAAAATTAAAAAGATAAAAAGAAATTAAAACAAAATAAAATGAATAATCTTTTAACTTTTTAAGCATGTTTTTTATCCAAAAACGTATTTCATTATTTCTTCTTCAATTGACGGGTCTTTTTCTAACAAATCCTTCAAGCTTTTTTCCATGTCCCGACACAATGGTCTATTTTGGCAACTTCTTGGTCTGCCAGCCAATTCTAAAGCTTTTTTTTCAGCAAGATCCATTGAAATAATTCGGAAATTCTCTATACCCCCAACTTTTTTGATTAACTCTTGTGTTTTGATTTCTGTTTCTGTCATTTTTGTAAAATTTAATGCAAATATAATAAAAAAAACAATACAATTACTTGTTTTTTATTTTTTGTTCAGGTTTAGACTCAATTTTTTGTTGTATTTCACCTCCTTTTTTTACTTTTCCTATTTCTGTTTTTGTTTCTGAAATGGTTTGATAGGTTGGAATTTTTTGGATTTCCAAAATTAAACTATCTTTCATTTTTGCAAGCTCTAATTTTTCTTTTTGAAGCTTATCGATTGTGTTGTTTTTGCTTTCTCGATAAATCCAAAAAAACAATCCTAAACAAATCATGGAAGTTGATAGAGCGGTTATTATGTAATTTTTCATTTTTAAAACTAAAATTTAATTCTGTTTAACATTACAATAGTTAATGTTGCATCGGTTATTGTGATGGCAGTACTTGTACTGTAATTAAAAAACCCCAACTTGAAACCCTCAGTTTGGAAAGGGTCTGTGCCTGCAGAGGTTCTCAATAGCCTAGTGTTGATATTTAGGCCGTTACTACGTGTTTGCGTGCTTTGTACGTTTTGGCCTTGCGTTCTAATAGATGTCTCAATTATACCTGTACTAGTGTTTGAGCTCACAGTTGGGCGAGCTAGAACGAAAGCAAACTCGCTACCAGACCCACCATTATAAGAGACTCTGCAGCTGATTAAAAACTCAATATGCTCATCAACAATATTTGTTCGCATTTTTAAAGCCTGTGCAGTGGAATCGTAAATAAAGTAAGGATTCGCCCCAGTGAGAAAGTTGGTGTCTTGATCCACAACTCCTTGCGTGGCAAATTCATCTGTAAAATTAAAAAACGAATTACTTCCAGCATTTATCGTCCAATTAACCCCTGATATTCTTTCTCGAAAAATAAAAGAAGAAGCAGCTGGTGTGCTTCCACCGCTGCCTGAAATAGTTGCGGTTTTATCAACCTCATTTGTTGTAATTGAGATGCCAGTTCCAGCAACTAAATTGTAAGCGGTAGAAGGATTATGTTTAGCTTTTATGATGTGATTAACTGCGATGTTTTTAGGTCTCGTTTCTAAGCCTCCTGTTAATTCTGTTTTAGAAGTTTGTAAAAAGCCCTCATCAGTTCCGCCACTATTATTCATATGAGGCATGTCATTTGTTCCAGATTGGTCTACTGGTAAAGTATGGCTGTGGCTTTTAAACTCATCTTGTTGAATACTTCCTACAGTTCTTGTACTTGCGTCAGGATCAACGCCTCCAAGCCCTCTGAAAAAATAACCTTTTGAATCAGGTACTCTAAATGTAGTTGAATTTTCACTTTCATGATAAAACAATCCTGTTTTAGATATATCTGTCGTAACTACATGATTTGCAACCGCAAAATTCCATAGTTCTTGATAGTTAGATTTAGTGTAGGTTTCTCTATTTAGAAATAAAAATCCTGCTGGAGCTATGCTTCCGTAATAATTTTGTACTGCACCTATTGGCACAAATTCTCCACCTGCTCCAGCTATTTCAGGCAATTGACTAAAAGGCACTTTTCCTAAATTATCAAGACTAGCATAACCATCTGCAACCCCTTTATTTGCTTGATCTTCTTTTAACGCTACGCTTTCAACAAGATCCGCATAATCTAACACTTTGCTTAAGAAAAAATTAATTGGCTGACCTTCGTCTTTATCTTTTATAACTTTATATAAAACACTACCTAAATTTACTATTGTATTTTCTAAGTCAGTTGAATTAACTTCTCTTGTTAGTTGATAAGTCAAAGGAGTGGCTTCATTTATAATTGAGTAGATACCATTAAAGCCTAAAATCGCCTCCTCAAGTAAAAGAATTTTTGTGCCTATACTTAAAGGTTCGGTTGCGGTAAGTGTAAAAAATTGAGTTTGAGAGTCGTATTGTAAATTTTGATTTGTATCAAAAGACTTAGAAATTAATACTATCTCTCCTTTTACAATTCCTAATAATTTTTCTAAAACGCTTATTCGTAATGCGGTAGTTTGATCTATTGCCATATTTTAACAGTTAATTTATTTCAGTTGTTTCCCAAGTTTTAGCGGTAGCACTCCATCTAAACTTTATTTCTACGTTGCTCACATCGTCCCCTATTGGTGGAGTTTGTGATAAATTCTGATTGCCTATTTTTAAATTCAAGCCTACAACCCTAAAAATAATCTTTTTTGCCCCTGCTAAAGGCTCGATATTAAAACTAATAGTATCCTTGTCAAAATACCAGTTCATTTTATCGATATCAGTAGGGTATTTTATTGGGTCAATAACTTTAAACGTATTTGTATTTTTTATTAAACTTAAAACATTTAACTCTTTCTCATCATCGTAAAAAATTGTGTTTATATCGTTGTAGTTAGGTAAAAAAACAATAAATTCACTAGTTAAGTTTGTTGCACCTTTTAAGTTTATAGATACTGCTTTAATAAAAGGTCTTGCAAAAAATTCTGTATAAGGTAATGGAGCTTGAAGAGCATAAGTGTTGTTTGTAATAATTGGCAATCCATTTACATTTAATTGAATTGGAGTTGCCTCATATGGATCTTCTGCGTTTGTGTATAAATTTTTGATAGTCTCGCCGCTATAATAAACCCCATTTATGAGCTCTAAAGTATCATTAATTTGAGATTTATTATAAAAATTTTCGAATCTATCATTTAAAGTTGTGTTAGAAACTTTATCGTCTTTTGCAGTTTCTTTGATTAAAATTTTAGAACCTTGTAAAATTGATATGTCTAAGTTGTCAATAGAGCTTTGCCTCTGATAACCTCTTACTTTAGCACCTCCCTCAACAATAAAATTACCATCACTTGAAATAGCACAGGAGTGGCCAACTACACCATTTTGAGGGATATTTTGAGGATAAATGCTTTCTTGTGTGTATGTTTGCCATTGGTCATTAGACTTAAAAACATACATTACACCACTTTTAGAAGCTCCATTTTCAATTAAATATTTTGTTGCAACCGCTAAAGTAGTGCCGTCTGCACTAAAATCAAGTGAATAACCAAATCCGTTATGAGTTTCTATTGGAAAGGTTATCTCTTGCATTTTGACCCAATCTATATCACTTACACCTCTTTTAAATACATATACTCTGTTTCCAGTTATATTGCCTACTATTGCACTTGCGGTTGAATAAGTGAGAATATTTCCTGCGGAATTAAAACAAGCATCGTAACCTGTATTTGGAGCTTGAAATTTTTCTTGATATTTCATTTCCGTTGAAGGCTCGTGTTTAACTATTCTCACGGAACCATTGTTATCAGTTAATGCAATCCAAGTTGCGTCAGAGGAGCAACTCAAACTATAACCTAGTAAATTTGTATTATTTAATGTAATTTTAGCATATTGGGTATATTGGCTTGTTACGTTGTCGTATTTGTAAACAAAAACGGCATTAATGCTATGGGCAGAAGCAATTAAGGTTAAACCATCATCAGAGCAAGCAATTGATTGACCTAGAGAACCTGTGCCTGTAATTGTGCTAATTTCTTGGTATTGATTTGTATTTATATTTTTCTCGTAAAGAATGACTCTACTACTATACCTATCACCAATAAAAAGCTTTGTTCCATCTTGATTTAAATAGCAAGAACCACCCCCCTGTCTTTGAGCTTTAAAAATTTCTTCAAACTGGTTATTAACAATATTATATACATATATTTCGCTAGGATATTTAGGGGTGTAATCAACTACAGCAATTGTGTTATTATCTTTTGATATTTCAATAGCAGAAATACCTACATAATCAATATTAGCACTTGAGAGCAATGTTTCCTTCCAACCTGAAACACTAGAGTTTTGTAAAATTAAATTTATTTTTTTTGAAAAATTTTCTGTTTCTACAGTGTCGGCATCTGTTGTATATAAATTTGTTTTGCTGGCGTTTGGCGATATATCGCTAAGTCCTATACTTTCAATATTTGCATAATAATCATCCAATCTTTTATAACTTATTGTCGCTCTCTGCTTTGAAGTGTAACTTCCAGTATTTAAATTTGTGTGTATTTCAAAAGATTTATTAGCAGGCAAAGATATATAATTTCCATCTAAAGGAATATCGTCAGAACCTTCAACTTTTGTTAAAGATAGAACATCATTTGACAAAACGCTTGATTTTTCATTGATTGTAAATTCTGCATATGAGCCAAATATAGTTTGTTTTTTTGACACCAATTCATTTGTTTCTGTTTTAGTATAAGTTGTTGATTTATCAGCCTTGTTGTTTATGGAGTCTATTATAGACTGTTTTATTTTTAAACCTAATAACGTATCGGTATCAAAATGATTAGAATCTACTTTAATCGCAACGTTGTTTGAACTATTAACAGATAATGGATTTGTAAAAGTGTATGGTATGCCAGCTTGTCCGTTTGTTGGTTTAGCTACAAAAAAAAAATCTTTTAATGCATATACTTCAAAACTTTCAAACGTAGGTAAATCTGTTTTTGATTTTCTTGTTCCATCTTCTAGTATAAATTCAGTAAAATCTTTATAGCTTACAGACGTTCTTTTAAATTGGATTTTTTGAAAATCTCTAACAGCGTATGGAGCTTCTTGCATTAAATTAATATTGCCAGCAGACCTTAGCTCATCGTCTTGGAATACCGAAATTGTATTTCCTTTTTTAAAATATTTCATTTTTTTTGCAAAGTTAATTTTTTTTATATATATTCAAATATTTTTTTTCTGTACATTGAAAATTCCCCTGCAGCCACAAATGTCTCTTTGAAGAAGATTATCTCCCCACCTCCAAGATCGCATCCTCCATACAATTTTCTGCCCGCTGGGATTCCTATAGGTGCAGCTATGCAATTTGGCTCATTGTCTCGTTTTAAATACATGAATCCTCCTACAGATGAAAAACATAGCATATTGTCTCCGACACTAAATATATTTGCTACTTCATCAGGGCTTGAGTCTGCGAATCCAGTCATTTTTGTTCCTGCATCATTAGTTTCAGCTGTACCGTGTGCTTTTCGATATGCCTGAAAATTATTTAAATTATTATTGACATAATAAAAAAATCCACGTCTGTAATACACGTAACTTGCTTTCGCTAGATTCAAAATTTTAACAACAGATCCTTGAGAAGTAAATAACATTAAATCTCCATCCAATGCACCAGAAACTGTACCTTTTTGAGAAAAAAGAATGCTTCTTGAGAAAGCTGGAGCTATGTATTTTGCTGTAACAGTTGGTGGTCCAATAAGGTCTCCGTTTCCTGGTATATTTATTTTTTTTCTTCTTATTCTATTTGTCGTTTTTTCTATATAGATAATTTCAGTTTCTGATAGCATTCTTGGGCATGATGAAGGTATGAAATTGATCTGATTTCCCCATCCATCGGTATCTATATTTTTAATCCAAAGGGTATTATCTACTTCCTCATTTACGTAACAAATCCATCTTTCGAGTGGTTTGTTTGTAGGGCTTGGATATTTACAAACATTATTGGTATCTGTAAATACCGTGCCATCTACATTTACAAGAATCTCCTCGCCAGTATGCGTTTCTACCAAATTCGTTTTATGAAAATTTTTTGTTCTTTCGGTTAAAACTTGTATTGTTTGTTTGGCGGTGTTTAATTCTGCTTGAAGAGTAGTTACATTTGTCGCTATAGTCTGCAACTCCAATCCTGTAGCTAAATTTATCCAAACGCCCCAGTCAGTAAATTTCTGCCTATAATATATCTTTCGAATACTAGGATCGCTTGATATTTGAACGAAAATTTGCAAAATTATATTTAAATCTGGCTCGACATAGTTAAAAACCACTCCTAGACCACTAGCAACTGGCTGATTTAATATTGGAGATGTTTTATTAATGAAAATACAAGTTTTGTCAATTGAATTTAAATCATTATAAATTGTATTTTCCGCCAAAAATGGAATACCTGCTTGTTCGGAATAATCTATTAAATATTTTTTTAAAGATGCAATGTGGTCTGCAACAGATGCAATTGGTAAATTGGCGTCTCCAGACTCCGTATCAGACAATACTTCTCCTTCTGTTCCGATCAACAAAGACTCTACACTATCGCTTCTAACATGACCTCTTACCTTCCCTATATCTTCCAAAGGGATAACATCTCTTCCTTGAATTAAAACCGTGTAAAGGCTTCTTAGTTGAGGATTTGTTTCTGATAAAAGAATGTCATCAAATACTATTGAATCTCCGACAGAGGGTTGCAAACTTGTTTCGAATAATTGAAATGTTTTTTGATCTTCAATTGCGGAAGCAAAGGCTTGCGTAATAACATCTAAACTATCTTGAGGGTTGTTTGTCTCTCTCCATGAAGATATGTTTTTTAATGTTTTTTTTAACACATCTTCTAAACTTTCTTTTTTGTTTGCAACAAATTTCTGTTCCAACACAAAATCAGACCCATCAAATGTAAGAGGTAAAAAAACAGAGTTTTTATGTGAAGGATTTGTGTAATATTTTTTTTCTTTTATTGACTTGTCAATTTCTTGTTTTAATTTATTTAAAGTAATTCCGTGTTTTTTTAACTTATCTATACTCATTTTTTTATATTATTTGTACAAAATCTCTATGAGATTTAAAATATTCTACAATCTCTTTTAATTCTATAGCTCCAGTGCCAGAATTAATTGTTATTAAATAATCGCCTTCAACAAAGATGATAGCGTTATCATTGGTTATAATAAAAGATCCATATTGACGTGCACCATTATATTGTATCTGTCCATCATAAAAAACAGGCTCATTAAAAATAACAGCATTCCCTCCTGTCTGTATGATCCCTAACAAGGTTAATGCTTTTAAAGTGCCCGCATTTGCCATTAAATACATTATGTTTCTAACTATTAATAATAGTTTATCATCTGAAACGCCAGCATCTCTTAATTTGTTTAAATCAAAAAGATTTACATATACTTCCAAAAAATTAGGATTAAGTGAGGTAAAATTTACAAAAGAAAAATCATTTACAATTTTTTTCAATGCAAGTTGATAGGCTTCATGCATTAACCGAAGCTCATTTGTACCTGTTTTTTGCTCGTGTATTGTAAAAAAGTCTGACATTATACAATGCTATAAGTTATTGCACCAAAATTAGGTCTTGCATAAGACGTCTCCCCAATCAACGTTACCTCTGGAAGGTTGGGTATTGTTACATTTAATATTTTACTTGGATTTGCATCAATAATTACGCATCCAATTTTACTTTTATATACATTTCTATTAATTTTATTCCCTGCAAAATATTCATTTAATTTTTTAGAAATCACGTTTTTCTCTTCATCAGAAAGCCCTGAGGAAACCTCAACCACAATTCCTGTTAAATCAATAGAAACTGGCGTTGCGTAAAAGAAAGTAATGTTGTCTGTGGTAGGCATTTCTTTATATATTTTAGCTTTAGCATCCACAAGATATTGTGAAGTATAAATACGTCCTCCAGCCATTGTTATATAAATATTAACACTTCCTCTATCTGTTATAGGATTGTTCAAAACTTTTACATCCGTTACTTCTTTAAGCATTTCTAACACACGAGACAAATAATTTATTTTCGCACCTGCACTGCTTTGATAAAACAAATTAAAATACCTTAAAAATAAATCCGCATCACTTTCTTGTGTCAATCCTTTGCTACTTGCATAAATAGAATATGTAGCCACATTTAGATCTGAAGAGCTTGCTCGTGGCATAAAAACCAATCCTGTTTCATCAGAAAGGTTATTATAAGCTTCTCCAGGAGAAACAGCCGTAAAAAATACCAATGAATTGTCTTGCGTTACTACAAAATCTTCATTTAATTCAAACATAACTTTGTTGTCATTGTTTGAATCTACTATGGTTGCTCCAGCAGATATTGTATAAGGATAGGCATTTGAAGATGTCTTAACCTCAAACATAATTATAGCAGGAACATCTGTTTTTCTGATTACGCCTACCGAAGCCGCCAATGAATCCAAGAAAGCCCCTTTAGCTAAAAACGGGTTTGTAAGCTCGGACGTGGTTATTGCACTAATAATTGCTATACAAAGATCTGTTTGTAATATTTTTCGAAAAATAGCTTTGTCTAAAAAAGGATTTTCTTCTACGTAGGCTTCTTTATGTAACTCTAAATAAGCTGCTTGAAAATATTCAAAAGAAATAGGAGAAGCTCCTCTTGATGTATAAAGGCTTCCAAATTGTTCATTATATAAATTTTTTGCGGATGCAATGTTTTGTGCTATTACACTCATCTTATGTTGTTTTCTGTTTTATTTATGTCAAAATTAAAATCTAACTCTTCATTGTATTGGTTCGTTAAATTAATTTTTATTTCATATTCCCCTAATTCTTTTTGTTGAATTGTCAATTGTTTAAAAATTAAAGATGGTAATATTTCTTTTAAATTTTCAATTATTTTAAACTTTATTTTATTCAAGATAACTCCGCTAGTGTATTCTCCTATCAATTCTTGTATATTAATTCCATTTTTATTGTAAAAAGGCACTTGTCTTGTGGATAAATACAATAAATTTATTAAAGCTTCGTCAATTTGGGCGATGGTCATTTTTTAATGTTTTACTTTATCGTTTTCTAAATCAGCGGAACTTGTAACTGGCAATAGCTTTTGAGCGAACCAGTTTGCTAAAACAGCTTTTAAGGCAGCACCTCCGTCATTAGGAACAGGCGTCCATGAAGTTATTAAGTCTTTTAAGTTGTTTACATCCTCCTCAATTCTTTTTATCTTTTCAGCAACGTTTTCTGCAATAGGCACTCCTCCGTTTTCACCACCATCAAACTGAATTAAATCTTCTGTAATTTCTATTTTTATTTTCTCATTTTGGCTAATGGTAATTTGATCTCCAGCAATTTCTACTACATTCTTATCATCTTTTTTTACAATCAATTTGTACGCATCTATTTCAATTTGATAATCTTCTAAAAACTTTTTATTGTATTTTTCAGAAACTTGAAAATTACCTCCTGCCAATACTCCTAGCAAATAAAATGAAGATGAAAAAGGAGAATCTTCTACACACAAAACAACACATGGGTCTCCCTTTTTGTACTGATGTTTTGTTTCTGTATTTTCTCTAAAATATTCACAAGGGATAACTTTTTCACCCTGTAATTCTGAATAAGAATCAGGATTTAAGCTTTTTGGATGAATCAAAACTTTAGATTTATCTTTTTCGTATCCAAAAATAGTACCTGTAATAATACTAAAATTATCCATTTATTTCTTCAAAATTAAATTCAACTTCAAAATCTGCGGTATTAAAGTTTTCTATCAAGACCATAGATGTTTTCATTGTTTTTCTGTCTGCGTAGTGCGAGGTTTCCAAAACAAGATAGGTTTTAGAAAAATAATTTTCGTAACATTTTATTCGGACAGTATCTCCTGCAAAGATATTAATTATTTTTGAATATACAATGTTTATTTTTCTCAATTTTTGTTGTGCTTCACGAATAATCGCTTTTGCCCTAGACAGCAGTGTTCTTTCAGGAATAAATTCTTTTGTGGTTATGTATCCCCCTTTGTTTTGATAGGTAACGTTTTGAACGCCAGGATTTTTTAAAGAACTAATTTTATAAGTATCCAAAATAGGATCTTGTTTGATAATAGAAACTGCCTCTAAGATAGGTTCTAAATTCGCTTTAGGCATAAAGCTAATCATCCCTTCTGGCAGCCCTTGAATCCTACCATTTACCATTTTTAAATTTTCCAAGTCTATGGTTAGGGTAGGTTCTTTTTTTTCGATGTCAATTAAATTTATAAGAGTTATTTTATTGTCTCTATTAATGATTGCATATCCGTAATATAAACAAAGCTTCCTAATAAATTCCAACGTACTCACTCCCTCTGATTTGAACATGTTGTAAGTTTCATTCTCATCAGCAAAAACAATATCATCGCCAATGATTGAAACATTTTCTTCTGGGATGGAATTGGACTTCATGACCGACTTAAAAATAGCAAATAAGCTTTTTTGTTGATAAATAGCTTGCATGCTGTCGTAAGATTTTGCTGTTTTTTTAGGGAAAGTAGTCATCCTAAAGGAAGGCGGCGTAATGTCCTTAAATGAAATTCCAGCAGGCTGAGCATCAGCGATGTTGTAAAATTTAGTAGAATAATCACCTACCGAAAGAGTGGCAACTAGATTTTTAGGATCTGATGAGCTTATCCGACTAAGAGATCTGAAATACTGATAAATGTTTTGATCTTTAAAGCTAGTTTGTTGTAATGTGATGTCTAAAGTATCTAACGAAATATTGTCGCCCATCAAAATAGACGTTGTGTAATTTACGCTTGATATTTCATTGTCAAAAGTATGCTTAAATCCAGCTCCTTCTATGCTTAACCCAAAATCTTTTATCATTATTTTAATATTTGTATTTCTTCTTTTAATTCTTGTATGGGGATATAGATAATTGTCCCTGGATCGTATTTAAATTTCATCCTGATATGCGGATTGTATCTTATTAAAAAAACATAGTGCCTTAAAACATCGTATTCAGATTTTCCATCTAGAAACAAATATTCCACTTTATTTATATCGTTTATCTCTTCTGTCGTTGTAAAATACATTTATAGCAAATTTAATAAAGAATATCTATTGGTGATATTGTAAGAAAGTGAAAGCTGGTAGTCTAGGAGGTCTATAATGTCCATCAATCCTTGCAAGCTACTTATGTTCCCACTTGCAATTGCCTGACCAATTGCTATGGTAGTTTGATACATTGACTCCATATCATTAATAGTGTCTTTCACTTCTTGAACAGTATTACTAATATTGACTAAAACATTTTTTGCAGTATCTAAAGCTTCTTTTCCTTTGTAAATTGCTTCATTTACCTTCGCTCTTGCATGGTTTATTGCAGTTACTCCGTCTTTTACTTTTTGAGCAAAATCTTTTCCTGTTTGAGCCATTTTTTTTACATTATCAATATTTGCCGATAATGCATCTTGAGGGTTTCCTATAACAGCAGTTTGACCTAGCAAGCCAGTCAAGTCATTTGACGGATCTTGTGAGGTTTTTTTAAACTGCATAACAATCTCAAAAGACATTATCAGCCCTTTGTATTGCCCTATTTTTGGCGTTTTTTTTTGCAAATCAGATATAAAATAATATCCGTAAATATCTAAATAAGAAAAAAAGAATACTGTTCTTGGTTGCATCAAATTTCCCTCGATATATTTATATACCTCTTCAGGCGTGGATCTGCTCCCTTTTATCAAGTATTCATATTGTGGTTGGTATCCTACAAACAAAGTCATATCAAAGGTAGAAGATTCTTTAGATACAGGATAGGAGAAGGATTGAGAAAATACTGTACCAACTTCTATGAAGTTTATTTTTTCTCGAGTTGAAAGGTCTTTAACCACGCAACCTCCCTTGCCTGTTATTGTTAAATCCCCAATATATATTGAATTGTCTGCCATAATTAATTCATTCAAAAACAGGTCTTCCAGTTTGTTGAGTAACTTCTTCAACTTTCTGACCAACTTTTTCAGCGGTTTCTTTAGGATTGTTATTTTGAATATTAAATGCGTTTTGAGTATTTATGGTTCTATTGTCCTGATAAATAGTAGTTCCTCCAAGCATTTCATAAGCACGTTCTCTTCTATTTTTTATTCCATCCTCTATCCTTTTCATTTGCTGCTCATAATAAGTTTCATAAGGCAGCAAAGAATATGCTGCGCCCGATGGAGACAAAAGTTTTATTTTTTCGAACTCAGTTTTTGTGAGAAGTTCTTCTCCAGTCCAGGCTGTTCCCATTCCTCTTTTTGCCATTTGTAGTTCAAGTTCTCGCACTTGATTAGGCATATTGCTCAAAAGATCTACTGCATTTTCAATCACTCCTTTTGATTCTACTCCTTTAAATTTGTCTTTGGACAAAAAATCGTTTGCACGTTTTAAATCCATTGGGGACAATATTAAATCTTTTAGGGCTATGTTTTGTGCGCCTGTAAGATTTCCTTTTGCAGATGCTGAATTAATAGCTTCTAATAAAACTCTAAGCGCTTCATTAACATCCCCACCATAGTATTCCATCATTTTTTCAAACGAATGAAAAGGCTTGCCATTGGCACTTAATAAGGCTTGTAAAGTTTTGCCTAATTCACTTCCTGCAGCGAACCCTTTAACTGCTTCAAAAACTTTACTATATCGTTCATAAGTGTCAAACCCTTTCATGGTTCTAGTTGCTGCTTCAAACATTTCTCTTGGGCTAGCTTTACCAGCAGAATATTCTGACATTTGCTCTACTAATTTTAAATAATTCTCAAAACTTTCTCCTGTAGCTTTATTAAAATCAGCAGAGTAATCCATTATTTCTGCCATGCGATTTAAGTCGTTAGAAAACTTAGAAAGTCTTTCTACAGTACCTTGCAAATCGCCTGAGTACGCTAAAGAGCTACTGGAAAAATCTGATAAAAAACTATTAAATCGCACTATTTTTTCTATCGCATCTTTGCCCCCTATTAGGTTTTTTTTTGAAGCCAAATAAGAGTAAGCCTCAACATTTCTATCCAACCCCGCTTCATCCTGTATTGTTGGTGTCTCTCGTACAAATCTATAGGCACTTTCTGCTTCTGCTCTTGTATATCCTGATCTTATCAAGTCAGCTTTAATTCTCTCTGCATTTTTAAAAAGACCATAAGCCTGCACAATTGCATCTTTTAAAGATTTGATCCCAATTATTAACCCTCCTATAGAGGTTGTAAGTCCAAGAAAGCTTTTGCCATCAAATCCTTTAAATCCATCAAAAATGCCTCCAAAACTCCCCTTGCCAGATTTACCAGCAAGCCCTAAATCTGTTTTTATTTTTTTTGCGGCTTCTTGTAGCTCTTTCAAATTTTGAACATCTACTCTTACGCCCCCATTAGAATTAATTTTTCTAATGTATTTTTCTAACTCTTCTGTTATATCTACGGCTTGCCGAAGGTCTGCTCCTTCAAACACTCCTCTTACGACTAGATCAGCTTGAAATGTCTTACTGCTTTCTGACGCCATAGTTTTCTATTTTTCGTGCCACTTCTATTTTTGTGCTGTTCAGCAATTTAAAAAACTCACTGATTGGCATCCTTTGGAAGTCCTCGTGTTGAACATTATAAAACTTAGACACTTGAGATTTTAAAAAGTCCATTTGCTCGCTAAAAAGCATAGCTTCTTTCTTCTCCGAACCACCTTCGTTTTTCTTTTGTTCTATTTTCTCTTCGACTTGATCAAGCAACATATCTCTTTCTATGTAAAAAGAAAAATACTGCTCCATCATCTTCATTAATTCACTAGGAGTGAATTGAGAAAGTTGATAAACATCTTTTACGGTAACATACGGTCTTCTGTATTTAGGAACAAAAAAACCTTTTTGGTTGTCTTTTTCGTGCATGGAATGATAAAATCTTTCCATGTAAATAAAGCAAAGCAAGGTCTCAATGCCAGATTGCCTAAGCTGCACACAGATATCATTTATAGCCTCTGTAGGGTTCTTGTATTTCTCATATTGCTTCCAAAATTCTTCTTCAGCAGTCCCTATATCCTCTACTGGTTCATCCCTACTAACCTGATCATAAACATTTTCAACAAATGTTTCCACGTTTACAAATTTTTCTACACTAGGTTTAAGATCTTTTTCTTTGTTTATATTAAAAATAGTAGAGGCATACTCTTCGCATGCCCTCAAGGATGCAATTGTTGCCTCTACGGAAAAAAAATCTTGTATAAATTGCTTGTTGATTTTCTGCATATCATTTGCAAATATACATTTTTTTTTTAAAACACTCTTTTTAATTCTTGGTCAATTTTGAATTTTTCAATTCCATTAACTTTCATGGTGATTCTAGTAGGTAAAAAACTTCCTTTTAAATTATACATTTGTTTAAATTCTGGTTTAGGTGGACTTACTTCAACCAAAGCTCCTTCAAAGATAAATTGCTCTCTCTCCAACTTGTTTTGGAATGTTATCTCTTGTGAAAAAATAAGAGTTGCATCAATATTTGAAATATTGTTTGCAAAAGATCCAGCAAGCTTTCCATAGTTAATCGGAGTTCCCCAAAGCTCAAAAGCGATAGACGGGATAAGCTCGATTGTGTCATAAGCGATTTGGTACTCTCCAGCTAAAGTAGTATGTGTTTGCATATCTCTTTTTACGGAAAAATTATCAAATGAAACGCATTCAACCCCAGTCATGAAAAGAAACTCTGTAACGCCATTTCTGCCTTTATATTTTAAACTTATTTTTTTGTTGTTGCCAGGAACGGCAACTAAATTGTTATGCATGGCTTATTATACGTTTAATGTTGAAATAATATTATTTAATACTTGCAAGAAAAGCTCCCTAGTGCTTTCCACTGTAGAACTAATCGCCTCAATAGAAGAGTTGGGAACAAAGTCAAACTCAAATGGCAATCTGCCCATAGAGGTGGTTGCTGTTGAAATGATTTGGAAAGCATTTGGGTCTAGCTTAAACACAAAAGCCAACCCTCCACTTGCGGGATCTACGGCAATTAAATCTCCTGCATTAGCTTGAATTTGTGCAATCACATCAGTTTCAGCTATACTTACTAATCCTACAAAATCTCCTTTTTTAGGGTATTGATCAAGATAATTAACTAATGTGGACGCTATAATATAAGCTAAAAAATCAAGTGTTTGGATATAAGATAACTTACTTCCAAATCCTGTATCTGTTTTGCCTAAAGAAGTGCTATTACCTCTCACATAATACTGTCCTACTTTGTTATAAACAATGTTTAATCCTTTCCCTAAAGCTTTATTTCCTTTTCTTTCTACTGGAGTTACATTATTGTTTTCAAAATATAATTCCCTATAATCTTTCACAGCAGAAATAGAGGAGTAATTGGTGATAGGTATTCTTGTTGCCGTTTGAATAAAATTCACCCCTAAAGAAGAAACCATAGAACAATGAATAGAGGCGTAATCGTATTCAGCATCAATATTATTAAATGTTTTCACTTTAATCTCTCCATCTCCAGTGATCAGGTTTACTCTGTCTTTAAGGATAGCTCCATATACAGTTGTGTTACCTTCCGCATCTATTTCAGACAATATATCTGCAATTGAAACAGAAGTATCGCAAGCAAATGTTCTGAGTTGATTCAAAGAAAGCAAAGAGGATGCTGCACTAATTATAGATTGATTTTTGTTGTATATTGGAAACATTAGGTTGCCAGACAAGTAAAAATCCCTACTATCTCCTAAGTCTCCAATTGCTGAAGTTCCATTTAAAACTTCAATAAATTTAGCGGAAACAGCTGTCTCATCTACAATTTTATAAGTTACAGATACTGAAGTGCTTGTAAATCCTGTTTTTTTAATTCTTAGCAATTTTTGTTCATCCATTACATAGTCTGTGCCGTAAACCAATGTGTCTAATCCATCTATCACGGTAAACGTAGTATCTGATATTTTAACAGGTTGTTTTGTAAAGTTTAGTCCTGCAAAATTTGTTCCCGTAATATTTACTGTTTGGGTAAAATCGGTAAAAAAATCCACGTCTGACATGTCTAGTATATTGAGGACTACGACAGGTCCAGCTCCAGGAATAGCAAAATGATTATACAAAAAAGTGTTAATGGTAAAACCTCCATTGTTTTTGTATCCTAAAGTAGCTGCGTCTGCCAAACTTTGTATTTTGACTTCTTCCATGTAATTTAGGTCTGAAGTACCAATAACATAAGTTTGAGTAAAATCCTTCCCTCCAGGTCTAGGGTTGCTAGCGTATCTTGTTTTTGTAAAGACCGCCCCGCTATAATAATCGTTTAATGAACTCATTTTTTTTTATTTTTTTTTAGGGATGGTGTACATATTTTGGCTGTGTGCTATTGATAGCAGGAATGTCTTGATTGGTTGTGGCATTTGGAAAAAATTCTACAATTTGATAATTCTGATCTTGAAAAATGCCAAATACATCTTTTCTTCTAACTTTATCAAAAGAAACTGAAAAATCTATTTTATGCAAGGCATTTGCTTCAAATTCATTATAATCACCTGGAATAGCATCATTGTTTGAAAATATTTCTTTTTGAAACTCAACAAAATCCCATGAATCAATCAAATTTCCATCAGCTTTTTTTATTTCTTTTTGCGCTATAAAATTATCAATATTAAAATAAAGACTTTTCATAGATGCAGTTTGAGAAATATAACTATCCTGATTAAAAGATGAAATAACATGGTTGATAAACAAGTATAAATCATTAGTCCCAAAAATAATTGACGACCGATCTTGAGTTTTTAAAGTTACAGCATTCATTTTTGTGGAATAAACACTAAACACAAGATTGATTTCACTAAGCATAAAACTAGTGCTTCCAATTAAAGTTTCCTCTCTTGGCGGTTCAATTTTTTCGTAAAAACTAATCAATATAGCAAACCTGCTATTAGAAACTGATTTTTCGTTTTTAACCTTATTCAGTAAAGAATCATAGTCTTTAAACAAATGGTTCTGATAAGTTTCGGCTGTCCATATATTCCGCCTAATGCCCTCTTGTTGAATCATCTCAAACATGGAATCAAGGAAGAAATTGTTTTGCAATTCGTAAAAATGTCCTATCATTGTATTAAAATTTTTTCTAGCCAAACTATTCTTCCTGAAACCTGATTTGTTAAATAATCACGAGGATCGTTTAAGCTAAAGCTATACCTAGATCCATTGTAAATCAATTCCATATCAAAATCAAGGTTGCTGTTGAAAGACATAAAACGATCTAATTCACCATTTTGATTATAAATGTCTATCCCAGCTTCCTTGATATATCCTCCCGCCTCAAGATCAAACCTTTTTTGAGTTTTAATTAAAAAAGTAATGTTCAAACTCACTGTTTCATGAGTTTCTCCATCAACAGCAACTTCTCGGGCAAAAGTTCCTATTAAAGTTCCATTTTGCCCCATTAGTTTCTCTTGTTCCCTTTTTAATACGTTTCTAAAAAGTTTGTCTGTTACAGCCATATAACTTTTATTTTGCTTTAGCTTCTTCCGTTTTTGTGGCAACAATCTCAGTTTCGGAATTAACTACTGCATCTATAGGCTCTTGATCTGCTTCTGTGGTTTCGGAAGCCGTTACTAAAGCTGTATTTGTTTTAGCTCCTTTATTCGTTCTTGCAGATGCGACCCTTGTTCCTGAATCCATTGCTGCAGCCATAGGTGCTATAGATCTTGTCAAAACAATACCTACTGCTGGATCGATTGCAATTCTTGCTCTAATCTTTCCTCCATCAATACTCTGACCTTCGAACGTCCCAATTTTGTACCCATTTGTTACAGGCTCTGTGAAGTAAATAACTTGTGATTGATATGCTGGTTTTGTATTGTCTGTTTCAGTAGCTACAAACAAAAAATCTTGAGCAGTACCAGTTGTTCCAACTACATATTTAACATAAACAGGATCTCCTGCTTTAAGTGTATTGTAAGTTGCAGGGATGTGTTCTGCTGCATTTACAGGGATGCTGACATAAATACTACCATTTTTTGCAAAATCCAACAAAGGTATAGTTTCTCCATAATTCATAACAAATCGAGATCCAAAAACCATTGCTAATTTTGCAGCTTCTCCTGCTTTATTTAAAAAAACTAAATCCCCGTCTTCGTAAGGCAAGATCCCCGTTGGAAGATCTGCCTCTTGAATGTTGGCGAGCACTTTTGCTAGACCTTTACTTGCATTTATCTCTGTTAAAAAGTCTGAATTAATGTCTGAATATATATTTCTGTATTTCATGATTTTATTTGTAAAAAAGTTAATTATTGTTTTTGCATTGGAGAAATAGGCGTAATGCTCGCTAAATCTGTGTTAGATTCAAATTTATAAAAACCGTATGGGTTTCTAAAACCATACGTAAAATATTCTAACCAAACATGATTATGCTCTATCCCATAAGTATTCTTCTCTCCATGTAGTGCCATTTCAGGAGCATCTGCGTAATACAAGTGAGGAAATTCTTGATGCTCAATGTAAGCATACCATGTTCTCGTAAATTTATAAGCATCTTCTTGGGCTAACTGATCGTAATCAAAGAAGTGGATTTCGACACTGCTACCAAAAGCAAAAATAGTTTTAAGCTCTTGAGGGTCTCTTAATTCGTTTCCAAAATAACCTCCTCTTGCAAGTCTGTCAATATCAGCAGCGGTAAAATTTATATAGCCCGCATGGTTAGTGGATGAAACGAAATCAGAAAATTGGTCTATCATCGTAGAGGGAAGTACAAATTTTACTTTAGCCTTTCCAAATGGATTAATAAGATTAAATCCATTTTGTAAAAAGTCAAAAGCCCTAGATTTCTTAACAGTGTGTACAAATTGCAACATGAATTTAAGATCTGGGTCTTGTTTGTAAAAGTTAGTGTGATGACCCGCAAACAGTGCTCCAGGAGCTGTTTGGGCAGCGGTCAAAAACAATGGCCTTTCATAAAACTCGTTTGTATCTGAAGGGCCTGTTACATCGTTTGTGTAATAAATATGAGACAATGTCCTACCTAAGCCAAGCCCATAGCTAGCCAATTCTGCTTCAGTGTAATTTTCTGTTAAATCATAACTATTTAGATTTAATGATAATAATAACGCTTTATTTTTAGCCTCTTGCATCGCTCCAGGAACAAGTTTGAAAGCGTTTTCTATAAAACCGTAATAATCTGATGCTAAAGCCTCATTGTTAAAACTTATTGAAGTTGAAGTTTTATACACTGGGCGGAATGAGTGCATCATACTAAATATTAGGTCTGATTTAGGTACTTCAGGAGCAGCTCCCATAAACTGTGCCTTAAGTCTCTGAGACTTTATAACCTCAGGTATGCCAAATGTTAAAATCTTGTCTCTGATTTTTATTTTTTTACCTGTTGCAGTCGTTAAGTTTTTTCCATTCAAATATGGCGATACATAACCGAGCATAACTTCCCTTTCTCCTGAAGGAGGGGCTGCTTCAAAAACTTTAAACAAATCAACAAAATCAGGATTAACAAAATTAGAATTATCTTTAATACCCGCAATTACAGCAGGCAAAGCTCCTATAGAAATACTATTTTTAAGTGCTTCACGAAATTCTATCGTATTTTGATGTCCTTCACTTTTAGCTAGTTCATTTAACTTCTTTAAATATTCAAGCTGCACTGGCGCAATACCTTTTTCTTCGGCAATTTTTAAAAATGAATTTGATAATTTTTCATGAGAAATACCCAATGAATTTGCTTTTTTAAAATCTAAACCTCGTGAAGTCATTGAATTTTTCAAAACTTCTTTATGATTAAACTCCGTTATTTTTGCTGATTGTTGCGCAGGAATGATGTTTTTAGGAGAAACTGCTTCGTTTTTAGTCATATGATTTTTTAGTTTTTTTTCTACCATTTTATCGATGTACTCTTGCATCTGAGCTGCATTTCTCAGCAATTCTTCAGACTTATTGAGTTTGTTTTTTAACTCTTTATCGTCCTCTTTGTACTCAGTGCTAGTGTTTTTTACAGCTTCATCCTCTTGGTCTGAATTGGAGCATTTATTTTCCATTTTATCGTCTTCATCCTCATCTTCGCTGTTTTTTAAATCATCTTCCTCTTTTCCTTTAGGTTCGTCTTCGCTAGACGTACTATTTTTGAAAACTTCAGATTTTTTTTGAAATTCCTCTAAGGCAGACGAAGCGGCTGCCTTTATCATGTTTTGTAATTGTTCAGGAGTAAGCTCTAATTTAGCTACCCCCTCGTCTTGTTGGTTCATTATAATATTGGTATTGTTAATTGTGAAACTTTTGTTAAAAATAAGGTCTTTTTCATTAATTCTTTTTATTCCGTTTTTCAAAATATCATCTTTATCAAATCCTGAATGAACAAAGTTTGGTGCAGAAACTTCGCTGATTTCACAAAAATGTATTTTTTGAATATGCAGATCATATACCTTTTCTCCGTTATAATCTGTATATCCTTCTTTATTTTCTTCTATTTTATATTCTTTAGGAATGATAGTAGGAGATAGATTTACAGTTTTCCCTTCATCTAACTCCCCTTTTATTCTTCTACCATGCTCATTACTTTCGTATATTGTACAAACCGCATACAATGCCAGCTTGCCATGTTCATCTCTTTCTACTGAAAAATCAGAAAAAACACCATAATCAATACATCCTTCATTATGAGAAGCAATCAGGACAACTCCTTTTGGATTGTCTCTAGTAATAAAAGGATCTAAATTTTTGTATGTTTTGTAATAATCATGCCAAGTTGAAAGGTCATATTTTTGAACGATCAATCGTTCTTTTTGCGTATATTCCCCGTCTATTTCTGGAAGCCTTTTTTTATTAAAAGCTCCGCTTTCATCTAATATTCTTGCTTTAACACTGAAGCTCATAACAATTGCGTTTTCCCTATATTTTGCCCAACATACTTTCCTGACTTATTATATGGTCTTTTAGGTTTTAAATCTTGTTCGTCTGAATTGTTGTTTGCTGCAGCTATTTCACTCATTTTTTCAGCTTCTATCAGCCTCATTTCAGCTTCTGACCGTTTTTCAACCATTATCTTAGGCAACTCCTCGTTAGGGTCAAGATCTGTCATTTTGATCAACGTTTCTTTCGACATCACTCCTGACTGAACCAATCTCAATAAGCTTTCAGTATCTTTTAATGGATCTAAGCTTTTGATTTTTGCAAAAATAAGGTCAAAATCAATCTCATACTTTTTTGTGTATTTGCTAACAACTAGCCTATGAAAATCATAGTTTGTTTCTAATTCTGGATACACAACCTTATTCAGGATAATCTTTGCGAATTTGCGAATGTCTCCAGAAAGCATCATATGAAGTCCTGTAACACGATTGGACAACAAGAGTTGTTGGGCTTGTGCAGAAGCAAAATTATCATTAGCACTGTCCCCTGAGCATTCTGTATAAGTAGAGTAGAGTGATGTCGAAAGAAATGCAAACAAATGTTTTAGTAGATCAATTCCTTGAGAGGCTACATTATTATTTAGTTGAGTAACTTCAATCGGCGTTTTACTAAACAACACATTAATAGCATTGTTATCTTTCTTCATTTCTTCAATTGCTTGATGTATAGCAATAGCGACATCTTCCGAGTTCATACTGCTCCCTGCAGAAGAAATAGGATCATTTCCAGCTTTAGGGGAGATCATACAAGAGATAGTGGCTTCCAATCTCACTTTATTGGCTAGATTTTTTTGAATTGCCATAATAGATTGTATAGTCCCTAATTGATCTATAAAAAAAGGAAGGAATAAATCTTTGTTGTTTTCATACCTAAATCCTATTAAAACAACAAGGTCTTCAGGGTAAATTATAGTTCCTGTAGGATTTCCTTCTTGTTGAAAACAAAAAAACCTAACTTCACCCGTATAAGAACATTTAATCATTCCATTGGCAAAATACAATTCTGCACCAATTTGACTTTTTATATACTCTTTAATAAATGGGGTTTCAGACATTTGTAAATCGTCTTTAACCCTGTGGATAAATTTTTTTTCATTTCCAAATTCTATCCATATTAAAAAAGAATATCCTTCTAAGGCAGAAACAACAATTGCATGCGATAGCATGTTGTATGCGTTGGTTTTTTTTCCGCTTAATACACCTATGGACTGAACAGCCTTATTGTAGGCGTCATCCATTATTTTGGACAAAAACTCTTTTTCTTTTATTTCTTTTTTTTCCTCTTCTTCAGATAAATCCTCATCTATTTCTTCTACGCATCTGCTTTTAATTATTTTTGATATTTTAAAATTCAAATCAACACCAGTTCCTGCGCTATCAATATTTAATATTTTAATTGGAATGTTTTTAGCAAGTGTTTTAATAAGTGGATGATTTCTTATTAAAACCATTAGATTGTCAAATCTAGTATCAGAAGTAATATCTCTGCCGCCTAAATTAAACGTCCCCAACAGAAGCTCTTCATACTCAGCAGGATCGATTAAAACTTGGTTTCTAAACGGACCAACCGATTTCTGTGTTTTTGCAATTCCTTCCTCTGCCTTCTTTTGTTGTTGGTCGGAAATAGTTATGGCTCTTTTTACACCTCTGTAAAAAGAATCTACTTTACTAAAAAAAACGCCTAATAGACCTTTCTTTTCACTCATTATTTAGAAAAACTTGTTTTATACATATATTCTATGGCGAATAAATGCTCTGAAGTTACTGGATTGAAATAGGAATTGCGACCAAATCTATCTTCTTTCCTTCGAGAGGTCAAAATACCAGCCCCTCTTCCACTTGACAAATCATGCATAAGACTATTCATAGCCCTAGCTTCATATTGTTCTTTTAAAGAAGCTACTGTAACGGTTTTGTCTTCTTGATGTATCATTTTGACAATACCAAATTCTTTCTGTTGAGTAGTAATCTCCTCAGTAATTTCGTTTAAGTCTTCTTCTGACAATTCGATAGACATTTGTTTTTTTAGCAAAATTACTTTGTTAGCTTCAATTAGAATTAAAATAGAGCAAATTAGACGAATTTGTTTAATTTTAGTTAAAAATAAATAAAATAAAACCATAATGTTTGTTTTTAGAATAAAGTGCTATATTTGCATTTTGAAAACCATTTTTTAAATGAAAAATTATGAAGTATATTGCCCAACAGAAAGGGCGTTTTATGACAAAAATAAGTCTGAAAAGATTATTTTAAAATCAAAAATTGCAGATTTTTTTGAAATTGCATTTGGAAATAAAGAGCATTTTGTTACCTATGAACAAATTAATGATTTATGTGAGAAACATGATATAAAACCAGAAAAAACAACAGCTAGCCTACTATTAATTAAAGACGTCAAAAGATTTTTGAAAGATAAAAATATAAAAGTAGAAATGTATGTTTACCATAAAAAAGGTTATCAGATAGGATTTTTTGAAATATGGGAAAAACATTAAAAATAGAAATTAAGGGGATAGAGAGAATGGCCGAAATCTCTAATCAAATATTTCAATCCACTAAAGGGGTGAAAAACCTTTTTTTTAAAAGATTGAATAGGAAAATTAGGCAACAAATTTATCAAGACAATAAAAAACAAGGGTACAAAACAAAAAGAAAAGATTTAGACAAAATACTGAAAATATATACCACAGAGGGGAGTATGACAGTTAGAACAAATACCACAAGGAGAAGATTAAATCCGACAGAAAAAAATGCATCTTTTGATGGCAAAGGGAATCTTTCTTTTAATATTAAAGGGAAAAAAGCTGTAAAAAACCCTAAAATATTTTTTATGGCTACTATGGGGACTGGGCATTCTGGCATTTTTACACGTCATGCTTATGCTAAAGGGACACACAAACTTGTACCTCCCAATATACATGGCTTATTTTCCCAACAAGGAAAACCAAGAACAGATAAACGTTTTAAAGCTCAAGGTATCTATAGCAAAAAATACAAGGTTTCATCTAGGATGACTTTTGGCAGACACAAGATCACGGAGGCTGAAACAATTTCTGTTGGAAATGAGATTAAAGAGACTTATAGAAGTGAGGAAATAAGAAAAGATTTTGGATCTTTTTTGTATGAAACCGTCAATCAAACGTTTAAAGATACATTGAAATAAAAAAAATATGCCTGTTAAAAAAAAAATTAAAGAAAAAGATTTAGAGGCTAACGATTTTTCTGAATATGTATTAAAACAACATGCCGTTCTCAATAAAGAATCAGCACATCTTTCACCTGACGAAAGGCTAAAAGTTAATCAAGCTATCCACGTTGAACTAAAAAACGCACAAATAGCAGGGAAATATATAAGCGTATCTTTGTTTAGTAATTTCAGAGCTGAAGAAATATCTTTTTTAAAAAACGAATATATATCGGTTATTAAAGATACTTTATCTGAACTGGGAATAAAAATAGATCAAGAAAAGAATTTTTTAAAAAAATCTCAAGAAGCCTTTTTTTCTTCTTGGGAGAGAAATTCAAAACTAATGCTAGAAGAAGCATTGAAACAATCAAAGAAAAAATAAAAAAATGGTAAACTACCAAGCTCATCTTGAATATATAGAGAATTTGATAAGATATAGCTCTTTAGACACTTTAAGTTCTTTAAATTCTCTTTTAAAAATAGATTATAATAAAGATATTTTAGACTTTGCAAAAAAAAACATTAAACTTCCTCCAAGTTTAGCTCGTAACGAATATTATTCTATCCGAGATTATCCTTATTTGAAAGAGCCTTTTGAACTGATGATGAAAGAAGGCACTAGAGAGATATTTTTTTACAAATCTACGCAGTCAGGAGTAACCATATTTATGATTATTTGTTCTTTGTATTTTGCAATTAACGATCCAGCTCCACAAGCTTTTTATATGCCTACATTGGAGACGATTAATAGGTTGAGAGTTGAGAAATACAATGAAATTATTAACCATTCTTACGCAATTAAACAATATTTTGGGAACAGAAGAGATAAAGATAATGTGTTTTCCAAGCAATTGATAAGGAACATACTTGGGACAACCATTAATTTCTCCCCTATGGGGACGACAAACTCGATAAGATCATCTACTGTAAAACGTGCTTTTGCAGATGAAATATCCGCTTATGAAAACTCAAAAGAAGGAGATTCTATTGATTTAATCCGTCAAAGGATACGTGCGGTTGATGGATCTACTTTAGTGTCAGGATCTACTCCCACAAACACAGGCAGCTATATTGATAAGGAATGGGAAAAAACAGATAAAAGGTACTATCATGTGCCGTGTTTAAAATGCGGAACTTATCAAACAATTGATTTTGAAAGGCTTATCTACAACAAAAAAGCTAAAAATGCTTATGAAATAAAAGAAGTTTTTTTAGAGTGCTTAGGATGCAATAGAGCTATTCCTGAATCTGAAAGAAGGGAGATGTTGGGAACAAGCCCTAAATGGATACCTTCTAAAGAAGCTGCTGATGGAGTTTTTGGATTTCATATCACGCATTTAATAACTCCTCAAGAAGATATGTTTAAGCGTACTGTTCAAGCTTATATAAACATCAATCAATTTGATGAATATACTGGAGAATACAAGATTGACTACCAAAAAAAACAAGTTTTTTACAATAATCATATTACTAGAAATTATGATCAAGCGGAGGAATTGATGTTTGTCAATGACGATTATTCTAGCATATATTCTATAGTCAAAGGGAAATCTAAAGACACAGGAGAAGAGGTTACTAGATATTTAAAACGAGGAGCAGTTCCGCCAGATGTTCACACAATAACTGTAGGAATAGACGTGCAACATGGAGAAGAAAATAATACAAATTATGCAGATTACACTAAAAAACCACGTATAGAAATACATTATTTAGGAATATCCGACTCAAACATATACAGCATTGATTACGATGTCATACATGGTGGGAATAATGGAAAAATAAGCTTTTTAGACATACATACCTTTAAATATGAGTTAGAGAACAAAATATTAAGAAAATTCAAAACAAAGCCAAATAAATACAACGCATTATTTTCTTTAAAAGAAAATGGAAGCGTTGATCTGACAACAAAAGAAATAACGTTGTCTCCGTCAATAGTCATGATTGACTTAGGAGGAACACCTTCTACCTCTAAAGGGATGATAGAGTTTTATATTTCAAAATTTAACAAGGAATCCCCATTATACAATACGAGGATTCAATTTTGTAGAGGGATGGGGCTAGTGGAGAGGAAAAACAAGTTGAGGGTAGGGGATAATTTTGATGAAAAAATTAAGTTTAAAACTTCCAGAAAGTATTCTGAATTGGTTGATATGGTATATCATAACCTTGGGCTGTCAAAAGAAATCCTTTTATCAGACAGGAGATATTCTGACATTCTTACAGTATATCAGTTTAACACAAATGTTTTGAAAAAATATATATTTGATAAAGTAAGAACAGAGCCCTCATCTTTTTCAGTACCTTCTACTTATCCTAAAGATTTGATCGCACAGCTTTTTTCAGAAAAAATGGTACAAGAAAAAAACAATGAAATAACGTTCCAAAAAATAAAATCAGATGCGAGAAATGAATTTTTAGACACTTCTGTGTATGGCGTAGGAGGTTTTCTTATAAGACAAGCTACTCCTGAATATGCCGCTTTTGATGCTAAAAGGAAAAAAGTAAAAAAACATTTTGAAACAGTTATTAACAGTTGATTGTTGATAAGTTTTATAAAAAACGTATTGTTATTTAAAATAAAGTTACTATATTTGCATTATTATTTTAAATAAATAAAAATGGAGAAGATTGAAGATGTAAAACGTGCAATAAAAAAAGGGGAAGTATATTTAGTTCCTTGTGTTATAAAAAAACAAACAACAACCCCAAATTATGGTTTTATTGAAGATTATAAAATGGATAAATTAGAAGAATTAAGCTATAAAAAAAGATTTTTAGAAATAAACCCAATTATTAATCATCCCCATTCTGACAAAGAAAATGGACAAGAAGAAATACATTACCATTTAGATTATAGATTTATTAGTGATAAAATTAGTTTTTACCATAAATATGGAACAGAATTTAGAATTAAAAAAAATGAGAGTTTAAAAATAGAATATCACGCATTGCCAGTCGTACATGAAACAATGCCAGATTTTGCAATCACTCCTGTAAATCTAATAGAAAAAAGTAAAATAAAATCTTTTGCAAAAAACAATAAATGCCCTCACAGGGGATTTGATTTGTCTAACACGAAAGAAGTTGATGGGATTATAACATGCCCGTTGCACGGGTTAAAAATATGTCAAAAAACAAAAAAAGTCTTAAATTTTAAATCAAAATAAAATATTATGCAAGAAAAAATAAAATATTATGCAAGAAAAAATAAAAAAATATGTTGAGAGCTTTTTAGAAGGCGTGGGGCAATTTGAGAAAAAGGAAGTGCCTATATATATTAATGAATACTTGAATTTTGAGTTTTACGATAGTATTATTTCATTCTCATTGTATTTAATATTAACTTTTTTGTCATGTTTTTTTTCTGTAAAATCATTTAAATTAGCTAAGAAAGAAGATAGCTTATTTTGTGTTCCAGGAGTTGTGCTTATTGTAATAACCATAATTTTTATATTTTCTTCAATTGACAGTGGGAGATCTCTTATAAAAATAAAGACAGCTCCAAGAGTTTACTTGGTTGATGAATTAATTAATAAAAAATAATTAAAAAATATGGAAGAAAAAATAAAAGAATACGCACTAAATGTTTTAAAAGGGGGTGAGGAACTTACAAAAACAGAAATGCCTATATACGTTCAGGAACATTTGGATTTTGAGCTTTATAATTATGTTGTTTCATTCTCATTGCTTTTAATAGCATTTTCTACATTCATCTTTTTGGGTATCATAATACCGTATAAATCAAGAAATACAAGAGACGAAGAACAAGGATTTATTACTGGATTTTTTTTTGTTGGATTAAGTATGATTTTCTTTCTTTGTTTAATTGTCAAAGGGAACTCTCTTATGAAAATAAAATTAGCTCCAAGAACTTACTTAGTTAATAAGTTTACTTGCACAAAATAATTAAAAAATATGGAAAGAACAAGAAGAAGAAGGAGAGTTAAAAATAGTATATTGTAGATCATGAAAGTATTATCCCTTTTTGACGGAATGTCCGTTGCACAACAGGCATTAAAAGACTCAGGAATACCTGTGGAAGTTTATTACGCTAGCGAGATTGATCCTTATGCTATTTCGGTAACACAAAGTAACTTTCCAATCACAAAACAAATTGGAGATGTAAAAAATGTTTCAAAATGCATTTTAGATGAAAATGATACTATTGATTTATTGGTTGGTGGAAGCCCTTGCCAAGACTTGTCTATTGCAAATAAAAACAGACAAGGGCTTTCTGGAGATAGATCAGGGCTTTTTTGGGAGTATTTGAGGATAAGGAATGAGATAAAGCCTAAATATTTTATTCTTGAAAATGTATTGTCCATGTCAAAAGAAGCAAAAGATACTATCTCATACGCATTGGGAGTTGAGCCTATCATGATAAACGCTGCACTTGTTTCTGCTCAAAATAGAAAAAGATTGTTTTGGGTTGGTCAATTACAAAAAGACGGATATTATAAGAAAGTTGAAATTTGTCAGCCAAAAGATATGGGTATTTTATTAAAAGACATATTGGAAAGCAATGTTGATGAAAAATATTATGTTAAGATAAATGAAAAGTACGGATTAAAAGGATTTTGTGATTTAAATGAAAAATCTAAATCTATGACCGCATCCATGTATAAAGTATATGGAAATGATGGTGTAACAACTGTACGTGTTGGGACTTTAAATAAAGGAGGTCAAGGAGAAAGAATATATTCTGCAGACGGGAAAAGCATAACTATATCTTCTAGCACTGGTGGTTTTGGTGGCAAAACAGGTATTTATGCGGTAGCACAGCGTGGGAGAAATATAGTCAATGGTGTCAGAAAAGATGTTGTAGGCGCTAAAACAGAGCAAAGAATAGAAGTAGGAAAAGGAGACAAGGCTCATGCAATTACATCAGTTCAAAAAGATAGTATGGTTATGAATGAATCCGTTATCCGAAAACTAACCCCAACAGAGTGTTTAAGATTACAATCAATGCCAGATGATTATTTTGATAGGGCAGAATATAAAGGCAAACCAATATCAAACACTCAAAGATACAAAATGTGTGGAAACGCATTTAATTGTGCTGTAATAGCACATATAATAAAAAGTTTAGTTTTATCAAATAATTAATAATATGCAAGTAAAAGAAATAAAAATTAAAAAATTCAAAGCCTTAAGTGATTTTGGGGCATTGTTAAATGGTAAAAACATATTTATCTGCGGAGAAAATGGTTTAGGAAAATCATCTTTAATGCAAGCAATACAAATATGTTTAGGGAACAATGATGTTATACCTCAAGAGGTATATGGGAAAGGTAATGTGGTTTTTCAAGATGAAGAAGGTAATGATTACGATTGTATGTTTACTGTTTCAGAAGGTATCTCTAAATTAGAATTACATTTACCAGATGGAAAAATAACCACTAAAAAAACAGAAATTAAAGACATTTTTTCAGCTGTAACGTTTGATATAGAAAAATTTATACAGTGGAGCGAAACCTCAGAAGGAAGAAGGAAACAAATTGAGTGGTACAAGTCATTGATGGACGAGGGAGATAAAAAGATACTAGAAGAGTTTAAAGACAAAATAGTGCAGTATGAAAACCAAAGGAGAGATTTGGGTAGGAATGTAAAAGAGCTCGATGGATATTGCAAGTCAAGCCCGTTCTATGGCACTTCTATTCATATGTTGAAAAATATTGCTCAAGTTGATATAGCATTATTACTTAACAAACAAGAAAATGTTTCTAAATGTAAGATGACAATAGAAACAAAAAGGCAAGAAATGTTAAAAAACAATGCAGAAATACAAAGATTAGAACAAAGGATATCAGAGCTTAAAAATAGTAATCTTCTACTTTCAGTAGATGTTGAAAAATGTGAAAATTGGCTTTCTGAAAATAATAAGGAAGATTTTGAGTCTATCTTGGAAAACGCAAAGAAAAAGAATGAAGAATATTTAAAAGCTCAAGACTATATAAGAAATTATGATGCACACGCTAAAAAACAAAATGAATACGAAGACTTGACAATTTCAATAAACAATTGTAAGTTAGAATATGAAAATTTTATTAAGTCAATAGATGTAGGAGTAGATGGTTTGTTTTTTGATGAAGAAGGATTGATATATAATGGAATACCATTAAATAAAAACAATTTATCAGATTCAGAGATACTTGAAGCGTTTGTGAAAATAATGGTTTCTTCGAATAAGAAAACAAAAATATTATGCTTAGAAAACTCAAACATAATAGGAGAGAAGAGGTTGAAAGCTATTATAGATATAGCAATTAAAAACAATTTTCAGCTCATTGCTGAAGAAGTTGTTAGAGGTCAAGAAAAAATATCAATTAGTTTTATTTAAAAAATTCAGTTGTTAAGTATTACTTTACAACTGAAAACTTATAAAAATAAAAACCAAGTGTTTATGCGTGTTTTTAAAGAATTTCGAAAAAATCTACTCGGACTAAAAAAAGTGCGGTTCGTTTCCCCCACAAATGCTAGGGGGGTGGGCAGGTAGTACCTACACCTTTTATTTAAAGGTGGTTTTTTGTTTTTATATTTATTTGTCAATGCAAAGTTAAGCATTTTTTTTCAAATAACAATACGTTTTTTAAAAAAGTTATCAACATTTTCTTGTTAATAACTTTTTTGTTTTTTGCCCCTCCATCCTCCCAGCTGGGGAAGGCGGCACATGGGAACCAAACGGGATGTTTTTATATACATACATATATATATATATATATATGTATATAAAAAAACAAACAAAAAAAATAAAAAATAAAAAAAGTTATCAACAAAAAAGCCTAGTATTTGTAAGGATTTTTAAAGTTATCAACAATATTTTTAAAAAAAAAATTTGGTGGATTAAAAAAAGTTTTATAAATTTGTGGCAGATAATTAACCAATAAAAAAAAATAAAAAATGAAAAAAATAACACTAAAAAACATTAAAGAATTTTCGGACAGCATGAATTACAGCTTTTCTAAACCATTTTTAAAAATAATAAAAGAAGAAATGAAAGGCTACAACGGAAATACTGAAGAGCGACTAAAAGGCTTTTTAGCGGACATGCAGCAGAGCGGATGCCAAGGCGGGATGATTGGTAAATATGTATATGACAAAGATTGTAAAAAATTCTACACCGCGCATATAGATGAATTAGAAGAATACATAGACGAATTGGAAACAAGACTTGGCGATTTAGTCAAAAAACCCAAAAACTACCCAAGATATACATTTGCAGTTTGGTTGGCTTTTGAGGAGTTTTGCAATAATATTTACTACAACATTTTCGAAAACGAAGAAGAATGAATTTTCAACAATAAACACCCGACCAAGCGGGCATAAATAGACTTTAGGCTTGGAGCGTTGCTCCCCCTTTCGGGGGCAGGTAGTAAAAACAAAAAAAATAAACAAAATGCAAAACTTAACATTACAAGAAATAAAAAAAAAATCTAATTATCTGGATTATAGCTTCTCAGATCATTTTAATGATTTGATTTTGAAAGGAATTGAACAGCAAAGAGGTACAGTAGAATTTTTTAAATTTTTAAAAACAACGCCTTTATGCGTTTTAATTGGTCGATTTTTTGTGGATCATATGAACACCTTAAATTTTTATGTAAAACACTGCAGAAGTTTTGAGATTATAATTGACGAATTGGAAGAAAAAGAGAATTTGGAAGATAAAATACAGGAATTTAGAAAAAGCCAAGGCGTCCCTCGTTATGTAGCCGTAGTTATATTGGTTTTTTTATTCTATTTTGAAGATTTAAGAAAATCTACAAGGAGACTTTGGAGAGAATAACCCGACCAAGCGGGTATAAAAAGGCTTTAGGCTTGGAGCGTTGCTCCCCCTGTGGGGGCAGGTAGTTAAACAAACAAAAAAAATAAAAAACAAAAAAAAGTTATCAACAAAAAAAACCTAGTATTTGTAAGGGTTTTTAAAGTTATCAACAATGTTTTAAAAAAAAAATTTTGTCAATTAAAAAAAGTTTTATAAATTTGTGGGCAGAAAATAAACCAAATAAAAAAAATAAAAAATGGAAAAAATAACAAAAAAACAAATTGAAGTAATTAAAAACATTGAAAGACCACAATGTGAAAAAAGATATTTTCACGGAAACACAAAAAAAATTAATGATATTCCAGTTAATGACTGGGTGCAAATAATTGAGAAAAAAATTGAGAGAGAAAAAAGAAAAAACCATTTCCCGAAACCATCAATTTTGCAAAAATTCAAAATGCTTTTAGAAATTTCTAAAAAAAACAAAAATACAAATTACTATAAAACCCTAATTGAAGGCCACAAAAATATTTACTTTGCAAGCCCAATTTCTAAAAACGAAGATTACAATAAAAGTATTTTTTGTGAAAAAAACGAAAAAACTATAAAATTGATTGAGCTCTTTAATAAAATGGTTCAAGAATGAATTTTCAACAATAAACAAAACCCGACCGGGCGGGTATAAATTAGACTTTAAGCCTGGAGCGTTGCCCCTTTCGGGGGCAGGTAGTTAAACAAATAAATAATAAATAAAAAATGAAAAAATACTACATCATTACAAAGTACTATTCAAGCACAAAAATTTTAACTTTTGAAAAAAAGGAGGAATGGTTGGAAAATATTGACGATGTTGCGTTTGACTCGTCAAGAGGTTCGGGCGACACGTTCACGGTCGGATATATCACTGAGGAAGGGTATGAGTTGGCCGCAGAAAGCTACAGAACTACAGAATTTAAAAAGAACAAAAGAGGAGGTTATTATTATTTTGACACCAGCAAGCTTTATGTCCGCAAAACTAAGCCCGAAGATTTGCAAGAAGAAGAAGAAGAAGAAGAGGACTTGATCGACATCGAAAACATAGAAAAAAAAGAGCAAAAAGTCAGATACGTAACAATTGATGAAGTTGAAGAGGAAGACGAGAAAGGCAATGAAATAACGGTATATTATGATGATGTTGGCGAGCAATACGAAGACGAAGACGATGCGAGGGACGCGAACAAGCCATCAAAATTTATATATATATAATTTTTAACAATAACCCGACTAGGCGGGTATAAATTAGACTTCAAGCCTAGTGCGTTGCCCCTATGGGGGCAGGTAGTAAAATAAAAAAAAATAAACAAAATGCAAATAGAAATTAGAGAAAAAAACGGGGGGTTAATTTATAAAGGCAAACATAGGAACCTTGAAGACGCAATTAAAAAGTGCCGTAAAGAAAAAATAAATTTACGCGGTGCTAGCTTGGAAGAGGCGGACCTTGTAGGTGTAGATTTTCGCTCGGAATATCTTATGAGTGCAAACCTTAAGGGTGCAGACCTTAAGGGGGCTTTTTTGTACAATGCAGACCTTGAGCGCGCGAGCCTAGAATGTGCAGACTTTAGGGGGGCGTCGCTACAAAATGTAAATTTTAAATGTGCGAACCTGGAATGGGCAGACTTCAAGGGGGCAAATTGTTTTGAGGCAAACCTTAAGGATGCAAGCCTTAAGGGTGCAGACCTTAGGGCGTCAAACTTGGTAGGTGCAAACCTTGAAGGTGCAGACCTTAGCGGGGCAAGATTGGAAGGGGCAGACCTTAGAGGGGCAAATTTTATATATACAAACCTTGCAGGTGCAGACCTTAGAGGGGCAAACCTTAAATATGCAGAACTGAGAAGCGCAAAACTGGAAGGGGCAAACCTTGCAGGTGCAGACCTTGAAGGGGCAAAGCTCCCAGCAAGCTTGAAAGGGGCGATTTTTGGAAAAACAGAAAAAACAAATAAATAAAAATAAAATGAGAAAAAAAGAAAAATCCAATTATAAAATAATGGCTTTTAAAGTAAAAAAATCCAAATTAAAATTTGAAGGGGAGAAAAGTATAGGCCAAACATACGCTTTTAATCATGTTTATCCGCCAAAATATAAAAATGGAAAAGAAAATTTTCATTCCCTCAAAGCCGAATGGACAACAGAGGGGGGCGGACTAGCAGGGCTTACAAACGAAATGCTAAAAACAGGCATTGGAATAATTGAAATAGACGGAGAGCATGAAAAAACCTATACAAAACACATTTGCGGCCTTAACGGGGAAGAAATAGCAGCGGTTATGAATGAATCAGAGACTTATAAAGAGATTTTTTTGGATTTTTTTACAAAAAGCGATCTTGAATTTATGGGCGTTGATCATTTTTTCAAAAAAGAAGAAGAAGAAGAAGAATAATATTTTTTTTTTAAATTATAAACATAACCCGACTAGGCGGGTATAAATTAGACTTCAAGCCTAGTGCGTTGCTCCCCCTGTGGGGGCAGGTAGTAAAATCAAAAAAAAAAAAAAATAAAAAATGGAAAATAAAACAAAAATAAAAAAAGAAATTCAAGATTTCTGTAAAAACAATAGAATTACAGAAAAGCAATTTTTTGGGTTCGAAAGAATAGAAGGCAATTTAGATTTATGGGAATTAACCTCTTTGCCCGAAGGATTTAAACCTAATGTTGGGGGCACTTTATATTTAAGCAAATTAACCTCTTTGCCCGAAGGTTTTAGTCCTATTGTTGGGGGCAATTTATATTTAAGCGGTGTAACCTCTTTGCCCGAAGGATTTAGCCCTAATGTTGGGGGCTCTTTGTATTTAAGTAATTTAACACATTTGCCCAAAGGTTTTAGTCCTGTTGTGGGGGGCAATTTAGATTTACACAAAGTAACCTCGTTGCATGAAGGATTTAAAATTAATGTTGGAGGCTCGTTATATTTGCATAGCTTGGCCACGTTGCCCGAAGATTTTTGCCCTGTTGTTGGGGGTGATTTATATTTAAGCGGTGTAACCTCTTTGCCCAAAGGATTTAGCCCTGTTGTTGGGGATTTTTTGGATTTAAGCGGATTAACCTCTTTGCCCGAAGGTTTTAGGCCTAATGTTGGAAGCCATTTGCGTTTAGATGGATGCGTAATCGTATTTAGAATTGATATTTAAAACTAATGTTGGAAGCCATTTGCGTTTAAAAGGTATAATTATGGTAATAAATTCCAAAACAAATAAATAAAAAAAAATAAAAAATGAAAAAAGAAAAGAAAGCAATTTTATTTGCGGCAATAACAATTATGCTTTGCGTTTTTTTGCGTGCCGATATACTGGCGGCAATTGGGTTTTTTGGGTTAATAGTATTAAGTTTAATACTTACACAAGTATTATGTAAATAAATGGGAAAATGGAGAAAATTACAAAAATAAAAGAAATTCAAGAAAATTTAATTAAAAAATTTGGGGAGAATGTTTTTTACATTCAAAACAAAAAAGGGAAAATTAAATTTTACATTGGGCATTTTGATGAAGCTTTTGCGTGTTGGCAATTTGATAAAATAAAATTTGAAGATTTTTTAAATAAAAATTTTCAACAAATAAAAATAAAAACATAAAAAAAATGAATAAATATTATTTAAAATACAAAAACAAAATTTTACAGAAAAAAAAAGAAAAATTACAAAAAAGAAATGAAATATTAATTGCTGAAGGGAAGCCAATACCTAAGAGGGGAAGAAAAAGCCTAGAGCTTACAGAAGAACAAAAAAAAGAAAGGCAAAAAGCAAGAAATAAAGAAAAACGAAAAGAAAAATTAGAAAACAGAAATGCAATGTTAATTGCAGAAGGTAAAACAATACCTAAAAGAGGGAGGAGGAGTAAAGAAGAAAAAAGAAAAAATTTAAAAGATATTTTTTCAAAAATAATTGAAGACAATGAAAAAATGAAAATTGTTGAAGCAATTATAAACAAATTAAAAGAATAATGTTGATAACTTTTTTAAAAAACGTATCTTTATTTGAAAAATGTTTTGTAAATTTGTGGCAGAAAAATAAACCAAATAAAAAAAATAAAAAAATGGAAAAAATAACACTCAAAAACATTCAAGAATTTTCAGAAAACATGAACTACAGCTTTGCCGAGCCGTTTATTCAAATTATAAAATTTGAATTAAAACATTACGAAGGAAATACACAAAAAAGATTAAAAAGCTTTTTGGAAGAAAAACAAAGATACGGTATCAGAGGCAATGTTAAGCATCCTATTTGCGGTAAAGGGACCGGGAAATTGATTTATCCCGAACTCCGTGAAAAATTTTACAAAAAACATGTAAAAGACCTAGAAAATTATCTGGGAAAACCAAAAGAGGAATTAGAGGAATTAATAAAATACGGCTGGCCTAGATCTACATGGGTGCTATGGACTTCTTTTGAGCAATTTTGTTCGAATATTTATAATAATATTTTTAAAAACAAATAAAAAAAATGAAAAAACATAATTTTAACAATTTACAAGATTTTTACAACCATTATAAAATGGTTATAGAAAAAAGTCGTCTTTATTAAGAGAATATGTAAGATTGTGGTACGATATTAGAAATGATTTTAAAGATGAAAAATTGTATAATGAAGTCAATGATTTTGTAATGGGAACACAAATACCGGCATTGAAATTTGAAAAAACAAACAAATAAAATGGAAAAAATGTTATTAACAAAAAGCGGGAAACCGCTGGAAGATCTTTTAAAAGATTTAAAAGCATCAAAAAATGCGACCATGTATGCAAAAACAATGAAAGATTATTTTGATGATGATTATCTTGCTTATCAGGACGGTTCCTTACAAGCATTTAAAGATATTGAAAAAGGAATAAAAGAAAGAAGCGAAGAATTGTTTTTACTTAAAGAAGATGACGAAAAAACTCGACAATATTGTTTAGTACAAAGATTTTTAGGAAAATTACTTAACAAAACACGAAAAAGTAAAAGTAAACAACAAAAATACGGGAAAACAATAGATTCTTATATAGATGGATATAAATTGGGGTTGGAGGAATGTTTGTATATATAAAATAAATAAATAAAAATAAAAAAAAATGGGAAAATATATAAAAATATCTTTTGAAAACGAAGAGGAAAAAAAGGAGATAATAGAATGTTTTAAAAGTTTATACGAAAAACATTTAGAACTAGAACCAAATCAATTTGTTAATGATCTTGGGAATTTACAAACTGCTGAGGATTTGTTGGAAGTAGATAGTGAATTTGTTACAATAAAATTAGGAATTTTGGATAATAAATTTTTCACCGATGCTTTTATGGCGGATATATTGTTTGAAATTTTAAGTAAATAAAAAATAAATAAAATGAAAAAAAAATACAAATTTACAGGAGAAACGTTTAAGCTTAATGATGGGACTGTATTAGATAGAATAAAAGGAATGAAATGTGCTTTTATACATAGAAGCTTGATCGAGGTTGAAGAAAATGAGAAATCCCCTATTTTGTGCGATGTTGAGCTGCAAAATGTGTCCATGACTTCTGAAGATTGTGGCAGGGAAGACATGCCTTTTGAAAAAGGAAAAATATATGGATTTTCTTTGGAATTTAACGGGAAAACAAAGGAGTAAAAAACAAACAAAAATAATTTCTACTATTGTAGATGCACCCGACCAAGCGGGTATAAAAAGGCTTTAGGCTTGGAGCGTTGCTCCCCCTGTGGGGGGGCAGGTAGTAAAATAAAAAAAAAATAAAAAATGAAAATAGAAAAAATAACAGAAGAATTAGAAAAAATAAAAGTTCAAATAAATTATCTTCAAGATGAATGCAATTGGATGAAAAGAGAAATTAGCGATTATCAGGATACTCTTGGTAAAATAGAAATCGAGTTAGAAAGAAAAATAAAAACAGAAGAAGAAATTTCAAAAGAAATAAAACTTGAAATAACTGATCTTGAAAGTAAATGTATAATGGAAAAAAAATCTATTAATTTTTTTAATCATTATCTTAATGAAACAGAAAAAATTATTGAAAAATTAAAAAACAAACAAAAAGGTTTAGAAGAAAAATTAGAAAAAGAATTAAGTAAATAAATAAAATCATGAAAGCAGAAGCGATAACAGAAGAAGTAAAAAAAATAAAGGATCAAATAAATGGTATTCAGGATGAATGCGAAGATCTTAAAATAGCAATTAGTGATCGCAAGGATATTCTTGGCAAAATAGAAACTGAATTAGAAAGAAAAAGAAAAGAAGCAGAAGAAATAAAATCTGAAATAAATGATCTTGAGCGAGAATGGCTTGGGGAAACAAGGTTTGTTAATTGTTATAGTTATTTTCTTGATAAAGCAGAAAGAAATTTTGAAGAATTAAAAAACAAACAAAAAGATTTAGAAGAAAAATTAGAAAAAGAATTAAATAAATAAAATATTATGGAAAAAGAAAAAGAAAAAGATTTTGTTTTAAATTCAATGAGTTACGTTGAATTATACACCAATAACAAAAAATTGTTATTAGAAAATTCAAGAAAATTCATGTCAAAGTGTAACGAATTAACCTTTAATGAAGAAAGATTAAAAGTTTTAAAAAAAATAAAAAATGCTTTGGGCAAAGAAGACCCACGCAAAGACGATTGCCCAACTTGTAGACAAAGGTTGCCAGATTCTATAGAAAATGTTTACGAATATTTACAGGACTTAAACCATACCGTTGATACAATTGATTTGTTAGAAAAAAAAATTAAAAAATTAGAAAAAGAGGTTGAAAAATTAAAAAATGAACAAAAAGACTTGGATAGTAAAAATGTTAAGTATTATTCAATATTAGAAAAATATGGATTTTTTTAAAAATAAATAATCATGAAAAAAATAACAAAAGAAATTAAAGATTTTTGTAAAAACAATAGAATTACCGAAAAACAATTTTTTGGGCACGAAAGAATAGAAGGCGATTTGTCTTTGTTTAGCTTAACATCATTGCTAAATGGATTTATCCCTATTGTTGGGGGAGATTTGTATTTGAGTAGCTTAACATCATTACCCAATGGATTTAGCCCTAATGTTGGGGGCTCTTTGAATTTAAGGAGCTTAACATCATTGCCAAATGGATTTAGCCCTTCCGTTGGAGGTAATTTAGATTTACGTAATTTAACACATTTGCCTGATGGATTTAACCCTAATGTTGGGGGCGATTTGGATTTGAGAAATTTAACATCATTGCCCGAAGGATTTAGCCCTGTTGTTGGGGGCTCTTTGGATTTGCGAAATTTAAAATCATTACCCAAAGGATTTAACCCTGTTGTTGGGGGTCGTCTGCGTTTGGATAGTTTAACCTCATTGCCCGAAGGTTTTAATCCTGTTGTAGGGGGCTCTTTGGATTTAGACAGTGTAACATCATTGCCTGATGGGTTTAGCCCTAATGTTGGGGGCACTTTATATTTAAGCAAATTAACCTCTTTGCCCGAAGGATTTAACCCTTCCGTTGGGGGCGATTTGCATTTACACAAAGTAACCTCGTTGCATGAAGGATTTAAAATTAATGTTGGGGGCAATTTGCATTTGCCTAGCTTAGCCACGTTGCCCGAAGGATTTAGCCCTGTTGTTGGGGGACATTTGTATTTAAGCAACTTAACCTCTTTGCCAGAAGATTTTAGGCCTGTTGTGGGGGGTGATTTGTCTTTGCTTAGCTTAACATCATTGCCAAATGGATTTAGCCCTATTGTTGGGGGCAATTTGCATTTGCCTAGCTTAGCCACGTTGCCCGAAGGATTTAGCCCTGTTGTTGGGGGCTCTTTGGATTTGAGTAATTTAACCTATTTACCAGAAGGATTTAACCCTGTTGTTGGGGACACTTTATATTTAAGCAAATTAACCTCTTTGCCCGAAGGATTTAGCCCTTCCGTTGGAGGTAATTTATATTTAAACAGCTTAACCTCTTTGCCAGAAGGTTTTAAGCCTGTTGTGGGGGGTGATTTGTCTTTGCGTAATTTAACCTCTTTGCCCGAAGATTTTTGCCCTGTTGTTGGGCTTTCTGTATATTTAAAAAATGATATAATAGAAATAAATTCAAAAACAAAAAAAATTATAGAATTTGCAAATGGAAAATACATAAAATGCGATGGCATTTTTACAGAAGTAGTCTCCAGGAAAAAAAACATTTACAAAGTCAAAAAAATAAACCAAGAAAAGGAGTTTTTTTTGATTGTTGAGGGGGAATTTAGTGCTCACGGCGACACGTTAAAAGAAGCAAAAAAAGATTTAGAATTTAAGATTTTGCAAGATAAAATCAAAAAAGAACCTATATATCCAGACACTGTTATCAATGTAGATAAATACAGAGCGATAACGGGAGCTTGTACGCACGGCGTACAAATGTGGCTACAAAAAAACAAAATTACAGAAAAAGAAAAGAAGGCTAAAGACATTTTTCCGCTTCTTCAAAAAACCAATGCTTATGGGTTTGATTCTTTTTCAAAACTTTACACAAATAAAACAAGTATTTTATAAAAATCATGAAAAAAATAATAATAACAATAATTAGTTTTATTTTTCTTGTTTCTTGGAATATAAAACAAAAAGAAAAGAAAAGTATCAATCAAATTGCATTGATAGAAAAAAAAGAAGAAAAAACAGAAAATAAAAAAAATACATTAATAGCATACAATTTTTCCGACACTGTAGCGATGCTAGAAAGCAGCGGTAAATTGGATACGATCAATCGGCTTGGATATATTGGACTATACCAATTTGGATCTCAGGCATTAAAAGATCAAAAGATCTTGGCGTGTCAAAAAAACGTTTGCTAAAAATGAATAAAAAAGAACAAACTGAACTTTTTTGGCGATTTGTTAAATTGAATAAAAAATATTTAACGTCTAAAATGGGAATGGATTGGTTGGATATTATGGAAATTTACGGATATAATAATTTTCAGTTAATTTACGCCTGTCATAGGCATGGTGCTGGAAATGTAGCTATCTTTTTCAAAGGAGGGCAAGAGCATAAAGACGGCAACGGAAAACCGATAAGTCAAGTTAAAGAATTGTTTTTATCAAAACTTTTCAATTAAAAGTATTGTTATTTGAAAAATAAGTTGTATATTTGTAATGTATTTAAAATAAATAAAAATGATAGAAGAATTAAAAAAATTTTTAAAATTAAAAAACGAATATTATAAATATTTTGGTTTTGAAGAAAGTTTAGCTGCTGTTCAGCAAAATGGCATGGCTTTACACCTAGTTAAAGAACAAACTGAAGAAATCTGTTTAGCTGCGGTGAAGCGAGATGGTTATTCTTTACAATTTGTAAAAGAACAAACCGCAGAAATCTACTTGGCTGCTGTTCAACAAAATGGTTGTGCTTTAGCGTATGTTAAAGAACAGACTGAAGCAATATGCTTGGATGCTGTTAAGCAAGATGGCATGGCTTTACAATACGTTAAAGATCAGAATGAAGCAATATGCTTGGATGCTGTTCAACAAAATGATTGGGCTTTACAATACGTTAAAGATCAGACTCCAAAAATCTGCTTAGCTGCCGTTCAAAAAAATAGTTACGCTTTAAGATTCGTTAAAGAACAAGAAATTGAAAATTACTTAGCTGATGTAGAAGAAGATAAAAGTTTAGAAAATGTTAAAGCAAAAAAATAAGTATTGGTACTGTTTATTAAAATAAATAAAAATGATAGAAGAATTAAAAAAATTATTAGAATTAAAAAACAAATATTATAAATATTTTGGTTTTGAAGAAATCTGCTTAGCTGCGGTTAAGCAAGATGGTGGGGCTTTAGCGTATGTTAAAGAACAGACTCCAGAAATCTGCTTAGCTGCGGTGAAGCAAAACGGTGATGCTTTACTGTACGTTAAAGAACAAACTGAAGAAATATGTTTAGCTGCTGTTAGGCAAAATGATTGGGCTTTAAAATACGTAAAAGAACAGACTCCAAAAATCTGCTTAGCTGCTGTTAAGAAAAATGGTTTGGCTTTACTGTACGTTAAAGAACAAACTGAAGAAATATGTTTAGCTGCGGTTAAGCAAAATGGTAGGGCTTTACGATATGTTGAAGAACAAGTAATTGAAAACTACTTAGTGGCAGTTGAAAAAAATAGTAGCATTTAAACACAATTTTTTTTTATTAAAAGTATTGCTATTTAAAAAATAATTTGTAACTTTGTGTCAAGAAAACCATTAAAATGTGCGTGGTGGTTGTTTTTATTTTTTTATTTTCATGTTTATTATCTAATTTTTCTAATTATTCTTTCGCCACGCACATTTTAGTTGTTTTTTTTTCATACATAAATTTTTAAGTTACACTTTTCACAATTCATCGGTAATTTATTACTTTTGAGTTGTGTTTTTTTTTATAATATTTTAAACATATTTTTTTGTACATTTGCCTTATGCTTAAAGACCCAAAAAAATATAGATATATTATCGGAATTGATCCCTCTATTTCTTCTAATAATTCAAAAAAAACAGGGATTTGCATTTATGATCAGAAAGAGAAAAAATTTAATATTTTTGATATCAATGCTGCAAACATGATAATTGATCAAATTAAAGAAAAAACGTTTTTTGAATTGCCAAAAGAAGAGTGCTTGGTTTTGATTGAAAACAGCAACCAGTCAAAAAGAATAAGAGCAGGGTATAATTCCAAGTACTCGGCTAGAATCAATCAAAATGCAGGTAAAAACTTAGGTGTTTCTGAATTGATTTGCAAGATTTTTGAGGCTGCTAAAATTAATTTTAATTCTTTGCCACCAAATGGGTATAGCAAACTATTTGAAGATGCTGATTTTTTTAAAAAAATATTAGGTTTGGAAAAAGCATACAATAAAGACGTAAGATCGGCGGTAGCCATAATTTATAAAAATATTGATTTATGAAAAAAATGATTGTTAGCAGAGATCTTGTCCCTGCAAATGAATTAGAGTGGGGTACTCCCAGCCAAACCACAATTGTTGGGTTTTCTCAAGAATTTAGTTTTTTATCGGTTGAATGCCCTGATAGGTATTTGGAAATAAGACCTTCCTTGAAGCAACACGGTAACACAGCCATCCCTACAGGGGTCTATGACGGGGAGCTGGTCAATCATCATAGATTTGGATTAACTTTTTTGCTGCACAATGTACCTAATTTTTCAGGGGTTTTTTTTCCGCACATTGCAAACTCGAAAGAAGATCTAATGGGGTGTTTGGGGATGGGTGATAAGCTAATTGAAAAAATAAGCGAAAAAACCAAAAACAAAATATATTTTTTAAACAATTCAAAAATAACAAAAGACAAGTTTGATGCTTTTATTCAAGGGCTTATTTCAAGAGGAGAACTAAAAATTGGAGAAAAAATAAAGGTTGAGGTTAAGAGAAAAGAATTAACAAATAATTGTTGATAAGTTTTTTTTAAAAAGTATTGTTGTTTAAAAAATAATTGCTATATTTGTAACGCTAACTAAAAGAGGTTAGGACATTATTAATTTTCATATTTACCCAGTAGCCGTAAAAAGTTACTGGGTTTTTTATTAACAATAGATTTTAAAAGTTGGTGTCGTATTTTTTACCGTTGCGTAATATTTTCGAAACGGGCGAATTAGAGAAAGAGGCAACTGTTCGGAATTTCCTAACAGTTCAACCCGAAGGGGAAAGAGGAACAAGTGCAAAATTTGCACAAGTTCAAAAGGAAGGCGAAAGAGAAGTTGCCCGAAATTTAGACTATTACAACCTGCGGAAGTATGTGCAAAAATTGCACTAACTGAATCTTTGACTAATTCGCTCGTTTCGAAAATATTACTCAAATACTCACTAATAACCCCAGTTCGACAATCGGAAATAAAAAAAGCTTGATCAATAGAAGCTTTTTCATAAATTAATTTTGAAAAAATACAAGATCCGATTTATAAACTTTTTATCGATGTTAAAGATACTAACAATTAACAATACTTTGTTGAAAACTTTTTGAAATAAAATATTGCTATTTGGAAAATAGTTTGTATATTTGTGCTATAAAATAAACAAAAATGAAAAGAGAAATTAAATTCAGGGCTTGGGATCAAGAAACTAAAAAAATGCACTATCAAGTATTAAAACCTAGAACAGATGATAATATTGATGAAGAAATAATTATCCAATTCGATTGCACTGGGCATGCAATAAGAACGAAAAATAAATTTATTGGATCGGATTGGATAATGCAATACACAGGGTTGAAAGACAAAAACGGTGTAGAAATCTATGAGGGAGATATTGTTAAATTTATAGATTTTAACAATCAAGACAGACCAGAAATCTGCACTGAAGTGCAGTGGATTTTTAATTTTGATTGTGGAGGATCGCCTTTTTTATTCCCATTTCACAACATAACATGTGGGTCATATAAAGAAGAAGGGAGAATTGCTTTAACCACTTTCGCAACTCCACCATCAAAATGCGAAGTTATAGGAAATAAATTTATGACCGATATTTGACTAATAAGAAGCTTTTCATAAATCATTTAGGTGTATTAAGCCATTCGCAGATAATTTATTTTTTGTGAGTGGCTTTTTTATTAACATAAAATTGTTAATAACTTTTTCAAATAAAGTATTGTTATTTGATTTAAAGTTTATATATTTGTGGTGTAAAACAAATAAAAAACTAAATTATGGGTGGAGTATTTTTTGTAACAGTAATAACAATATTAGGGTGTTACTTGATTGATAGAGACGAAAAGATACCTCATGGTGTTGAAAGTTTATATAAAAGATATTTTGAACTTTTGTCTGAAGCTGCCAAATTTGAGGATAATATAGAAAATACACAAATTGAGGGTGTTAAAAGGTTGTCTGAAGCTGCCAAATTTGAGGATAATATAAAAAATACACAAATTGAGGGTGTTAAAAGGTTGTATGAAGAACAAGGAATATATATACAAGGGAATTTTGATTTAAAAGAAAATCGTAATTTAGCAACAATGATAAACGAAGACTTTAAAAATCAATTAGTAGATATGTTGTTAAGAGAATACCGTTATTTAGAAATCAATATCGGAGAAGTTACAATTGGTAGGCTTGTAGAAGAATATTTGAGAGAAAAAAAAGTTAATTTAGAATCAGCTGAAAGAATTTTTGTTAAATTGAAACTACAAAAAAATAAAAACCCTGAAGTTAGTGGAATAATATTTTGAAATAAATAAAATTATGAATTTAAAAAATCAAATACAAGAAAGAAAAATTAAATTCCGAGCTTGGGATAAAGACACAAAATCAATGGTTCATGAGTTAGAATGGATTAGTTTAGAACAAGGAAATATTAAAAAAATTGGATATATTGATATTTTCCCTGATGAAGAGGGAGACTTGGAATGGAAGCAAGTTGTATCTGAAAATTTTGAACTAATGCAATTCACAGGCTTTGTTGATAAAAACGGCAAAGAAATATACGAGGGGGATATCGTCAAATATAAAACTGATTATTACGGGGAAGAAAGAGAAAGGATAGGAGAAGTGAAATGGTATGAAGATGAACGAACAGATTTATTTGGAGAACCTGCTTTTACTGGATTTTTAATAAGGTGGGGATAATGCGAAATCATAGGGAATATTTTTCAAAACCCTGAGTTATAATATATAAAATATGATAAGAAAACTATTAGAATGGATATTAGGAATTGAGTTTTCGTTATGTAAACATGATTTTGTTTTACAAGAAACAATAAACATATTCAATCCTGACTCATCTGGTATATACAAGGAACGTCCTCAAAAAATAAAATTTTTCTATTTATGCAAAAAATGTGGAAAACAAAAAATAACAGTAATTAAATAAAAACAACAACTATAAAAGTGTGAAAAAGCACGCACGCTGTCTAAAGAAAACAATATATTGGGATATAGCTCAGTGGTAGAGCATCTGACTCATAATCAGCAGGCCGCAGGTTCAAATCCTGCTATCCCGACTTTTAAAATAAATAAAAAATTGATAGTTTGTAATATTTTTATTATATTTGCATAAAATTGCTGTCTGGTCGCTGCAATTGTTAAGACTTTTTTTAATTTACATTCAAATCTAATGCAGAGGAGACGACCAGCTCCAAAGCGTTAGATTTTTTTTTTTAAAATGACTAAACTAAAAGTAAAAAACAGATACGCAACTGTTCCAAATGGACTATTAAACGACAAAAGAATATCTTTTAAAGCAAAGGGAATATATGCGTATATCCAAAGCAAGCCTGATGGTTGGGACTTTTCTATTCAAAGAATTTCTTTTGAAAGCAAAGAAAGTATAGATGCAATTCGTTCAGGAGTTCAAGAATTAGAAGCAATAGGATATTTAGAAAGACTTAAATTTCAGAACGAAAAAGGACATTGGGAAATAGAATATATTCTGAATGAGAACCCAATTATGGAATATTCTACAGGGGGAGATCCTATGTTGGAAAATCCCACAAAGGAAAACTATACAAACAATATAAAGAAAGAATACAATAAAAAAGAATTAATAAAAAAATATAATAATAATATTTTTTTAGAAAAAAAAATAAATTCAGACCATTCTCTTGATGTCGGGAATATGGTAGAAAATGAAGGCTATCGCCAAGAAGCTGAAGAAAAAAATTACCCCCCTATTTCGGCCGCCCCCCCTATAAAAAAAGAGGGAAAAAATAAGAATGATTTTAAGGCGGTTTTTTTGGCAGATAATTGCTCTGATAATACCAATACACTAGGCGAAGGTAAAGAGGTCAAAAATGAGAAAGAAAACACCCTAAAAACAAACGCCTACAATTGTCCTACAGACTTTGAGGGGTTGTGGGGTTTGTATCAAGTGGGAAACAAAGATATATCAAGCAGGGTGTTTCATAAGACTTTAAGTCTTGTAGAAAAAGAAAAAGTTTTTGACCACGTCAAAAGATACGTTGAGGTAACGCCTGTAGAATACAGGAAGAACTTACAAAGCTACTTAAAAGAAAAGCATTATAACGATTTGATTATCGATAGAAGAGGAAG
>Ga0247724_1000030_pt1 | contig 51676 bp, 50 predicted proteins | sample OKSTACKMC2E_FD_182776 | JGI IMG/M metagenome (GOLD analysis project Ga0247724, IMG submission 182776) | Subsurface sediment microbial communities from gas well in Oklahoma, United States - OK STACK MC-2-E | ecosystem: Environmental > Terrestrial > Deep subsurface > Rock core/Sediment | place... | reverse complement strand
GCCAGATTGTGAATATTGTGCTGACCCTGACGCAGCTCCTGCGCCTGACCGTCTTTGATAAAAATCTGCCGTTTAGCGCGCGCCGCTAAGCCGTTATCGTGTGTCACCATCAATATCGTAGTGCCGTTGGCGTTGATGTCCTCCAGCAGGCTCATCACTGATTGCGCCATGCTGGAATCGAGGTTACCGGTCGGTTCGTCGGCCAGTAAAAAACGCGGTGAAGTGGCCAAAGCGCGGGCAATCGCCACCCGTTGCTGCTGACCGCCGGACAGCTGCGACGGCAGATGTTTCATCCGGGAGGCGAGGCCAACCTGGTCCAGATGATATTCAATGCGTTTTTTCCGCTCCGCGGCATTAAAACCACGATAACGCAGCGGCACGTCGACATTGTCGAACAGGTTTAAATCCGGAATTAAGTTAAAGCTCTGAAAGATAAAGCCAATTTTTTGGTTGCGCATCCGCGAGCGGCCTTTGTCGTCCAGCTTGCTGATGTCTTCACCATCCAGCCAGTATTCACCGGAGGTGGAGCTTTCCAGCAGGCCGGCGATGTTTAAAAAAGTGGTTTTGCCGGAGCCGGACGGGCCGGTTACGCTGACAAAATCGCCTTCGGCAAGGTCCAGATTGATGTCGCGCAGCGCGTGGGTCACCACGTTGTCGGTGGCAAATGATTTACTGATGTTTTTCATACTGAGCATAAATTCTCCTGTGGGCGTGGCCCGGCTGCTGTGTGCTTGGACTAATTCAACTGAACTGTGCTGGCGCCCTGAAAAATGTCAGTGCCAGAGGTAATGATTTGGTCGCCGGTTTTCAGGCCGGACAGAATTTCCACGGCGTTAATGCTGCGTGCACCGGTCTCAATCGGGGTTTTGACGGCAAGACCATCGCGCACCAGATAGGCAAAACGGCCGTTGCTGCTATCCAAAAACTGACCGCGCGCCACCTGTAATACTGCAGGACGTTGTTCCAGCAAAATCCGGCTGGCGAGGCGTTGGTTTTGCCGCAATGAAGTTGGCGCATCTTTGGTGAAACGCACCCGGCCTTTGACCTGGTTTTCAAACACTTCCGGTGAAATGGTGACCAGTTTCCCGGCGTAGATTTGGCTTTCGACTGTGACTTCGACCGGCAAGCCAATGCTTAAGTCATTGGCGTAACTTTCCGGTACGGCAATTTCCACTTCGAACTGGCTTAAATCCACCACCGATAAAATCAGCTGGTTTTTGATGATGTAGGTTTTGTTTTCCACTGCGAGGTTGCCGAGCAGACCATCGACCGGCGAACGCACATTCAGGCTGTCAACCTGACGCTGATAATCGGCCACCAGCAACTGTTGCCGTTGCAGCGCCTGCGCCAGACTTTGCAGTTCAAATTCGAGGTTTTCTTTATTTAATGTGGCGTCTTCCACCGCATGACGGTGCTGCACTTTGGCTGTTTCCAGGTCATCCTGCGCTTTCTCAAAATCAATCTGGCTGATAGCTTTGAGCGCATAACCCTGCTCGGCGCGGCGTTTTTCCCGATCTGCAGTGGTCAGCGTAACCTGGGCGATATCCACTGCTTTTTGGTCAGTCAGCTGCTGTTTTTTCGCCAGAATTTTCTGCCGGTCATAGCTGGTCTGCAGGCTGAACAGCGTGGCTTGTTCCTGCTGTAGCCGGCTGGTGAGTTCAGGGCTGTCGAGCGTCGCCAGAATTTGGCCTTTTTTCACTTCAGTGCCGGCATCGAGCAGCAGCGTGACTGTACCTTCGGCCGGTGCATAGAGTTTCGGGCTGACTGCTGCGACGACCTGACCCTGCGCCGAAATATCGCGGGTAAAATCCCCCGTTTTAACGGTATCGACCCGCACGCGCGACAGCGGCACTGAGATATCGGATTGTGACCAGCTTTGCACGGCTGGCGCCACCAGCCACAGTAATAGCGCTGCGCCGCCAAGTGCAGCAACGGGCCACAGCCAGCGGGGTTTGGAACGGGGTTGGTGCAGCACTTCATCCTGCGCACTGGTATCGGCTATTTTCATCAGCAATTCCTCATATGATTGCCAATGAGTCATAGCGAGCGCGAAAATGGTTGGGAATGGTGGGACAAAAACATGTAACGGAATGTGTCGTTGCCAGTTTCGCCATCAGCATAAGGACAGAGACTGTGCGTCGGATGAAAACTTGCGGTAGAATCCGCCGCCTTCAGCTCAGGCTGCCACATGAAATGCAGAGGTGATCCGCACATGCTGCTGTTGATCGACAACTACGACTCTTTTACCTGGAACCTGGTGCAGTATTTTGCTGAGCTGGGTGAGCAAGTCGTGGTAAAACGGCATGACGAGATTGACCTCGCCGGCATCACGGCGCTAAGGCCAGACCATTTAGTGATTTCGCCCGGCCCCTGCAGCCCAAATGAAGCCGGGATTTCACTGGCGGCAATCACGGAGTTTGCCGGCAAGCTGCCGATTTTGGGCGTATGCCTTGGCCATCAGGCGCTGGCGCAGGCTTTTGGTGGCAACATTATCCGGGCACGTCAGGTGGTGCATGGTAAAAACTCGTTGATTAAGCATGACAACAGTTCAGTGTTTGCTGGCCTCAACAATCCACTCAGTGTCACCCGTTACCACTCACTGGTCGTTGAAAAACACAGTCTGCCGGCAGAGTTTCGTCTGACGGCCTGGACTGAAACGGCGTATGGCGAGATTGATGAAATTATGGGGATAGCGCATCGCACTTTACCATTGCATGGTGTGCAATTTCACCCGGAAGCCATTTTGTCGGAACAGGGGCATCAGCTACTCGCTAATTTTTTAAGCGGACACTGCGGCTGAGCCGGCCGCAGCATTGACAGTGCCGGCCTTCGCACCGCACACTGCGGTTATTCGCAGCTAAAAATCAAAGCGGTACCATGTCGTCTATTGCTCAGGTGCAACAACAGCGTTTTTTTGATTGCATCCTTGAAATTAAGCCAGATCAAAAACGATATGGCGTTAAACGCCAAAACCAGAAAAGCAACAGTCCTCTGAATGCGCCGGCAGTGGCGACCGGTAATGCCGGCCGGACTTTGCTCGATATCGAGCAGCAGGCTGCTTTTAACCGCCAGGCCGGGGTCATTGCCAAACAACAGTTTGTTGAATTTACCCAGGCACATTTACATGATCAGGTTGCCGAAGAGCTGTTTCTGAAGCTGGGCAAGTTCGACACTGTGGCGAGCACCGTATTTAATCTGGCCGAGGGGTTCCCTGCGGTGCTTGATGTTTTGAGTGCGCGGGCTTTGACACTGAGTCAGCTGGAAAACCTGATTTCTCCGGTCGAGTGGCTCAAAGAAGATTTGCTCAAGCTGGTCAATCAACCACAGTATCGGAATAAAACGCCCTCCGGCAACTTTATCAAAGAATTAAAACCGGCCATTGGTTTGCTGGGTATTGAAACCATGAAGCAAATCCTGCCGGTATTTGCCCTGAAGCGCTCGTTACCGCACGCGACAGATCCTTTTACCGGCTTTAAAAGCCAAATCTGGCAATACAGTATTGCGGTCGCGTTGGCGGCGCAGCGGCTGGCCGAAGAAACCGGTGAAAATGCTTTTGTTGCGTATTGTGCCGGCCTGTTCCATTCATTGGGTTATCTGGTGGTGACCCGCACATACCTGCGCACTTACCAGCAGGTGAAACAAGCGGCGATGCTCAAAGCCCGCGATGCGCGGGACACTGAACTGACGGATGCACTGGACAGCCTCGATGCGGATGCCAGCTTCCTCAATTCCTGTTTCGCCGAATTCGCTGCCATTATCAGCGCCGATTTGGTGTCGAAATGGGGCCTGAAACGATTGCCGCTGAGCCAGGTGCTGGATCAGGTTGCTGAAGGGGTTGGTTATAGTGGCGCCAGTCGCCTCACCGAAATCGTGCATCAGGCGGTGTGTTTTGTGCAGGCGCAGACACTGCGCAAATATAAACTGCTGGATGACGTCGAAGAATTAGCCTGGATGCAGGCGGTACAACTGCGGCCGGAACACCGGCAGCTCCTGCAACAAACCCGGCTGGATCGACTGGAAATTGATTAATTGCCGTTGAAGTGGCTGGTAAGACCAGATTTTTTTCACCATATTCATGCAACAGCCGGCCAGTCCGGCTGTTGTCGTTTTTAGCGTCCGGCGCTGTTTGCCAGTGGTTGCATAAGGAAACAATCAGTTGCTTAGTTATTCATCTGAATTGCAAATCTATCTGTAGCCCTTTATTTTCGCACCTTGCAGCGATTTTTAACCCGAGACTTCCAGGTTTTTTTCTGTAATACTCGAGCAGAATTCTGAATAAAAATCTGCCGGAATTTTGCATAATTGCATAAGCCAATTTCGGCCTCCCAGACTCAGAGGAATAAATCATGTCAGCAGCTTTACCCGTTACCCGCGCTTTGTTTGATGAAGTCATGGTGCCCAATTACGCACCGGCGCCGATTATTCCGGTACGGGGTCAGGGCTCCCGCGTCTGGGATCAGGACGACCGCGAGTATGTCGATTTTGCCGGTGGTATTGCGGTGAGTTCGTTAGGTCATTGTCACCCGGCACTGGTCAATGCGCTGACCGAACAGGCCGGTAAGCTGTGGCATTTAAGTAACGTGATGACCAACGAGCCGGCGTTACGTTTAGCCAAGCAGCTGGTCGACAACACCTTCGCGGAAAAAGTTTATTTTGCCAACTCAGGCGCTGAAGCCAACGAAGCTGCGTTAAAGCTGGCGCGGCGCTGGGCATTAGAGAAATTCGGCGCACATAAACAAGACATTATCTCCTTTGGCAAAAGCTTCCACGGCCGTACTTTTTTCACGGTAACAGTTGGTGGTCAGGCCGCTTATTCTGACGGTTTCGGGCCAAAACCTGCGGCTATTCTGCATGCTGAATATAACAATCTCGACAGCCTCAAAGCGCTGATTTCCGACAATACCTGTGCGGTCATCATGGAACCGGTGCAAGGCGAAGGCGGTATTATTCCGGCCACGGCTGAATTTATCGCCGGCGTGCGGGAGCTGTGTAACCAACATAATGCGCTGCTGATTTTTGATGAAGTGCAAACCGGTGTTGGTCGCAGCGGCAAACTCTATGCTTACATGCATACACCGGTGGTGCCGGACATTCTGACCAGCGCCAAATCATTGGGCGGTGGTTTCCCAATTGGCGCCATGCTGACTACTACAGAAATCGCTTCGCACTTAAAAGTCGGCACGCACGGCTCGACTTACGGCGGCAATCCGCTGGGCTGTGCTGTGGCTTATGCGGCGATTGATACCATCAATCAACCAGATGTACTCAGTGGCGTGCTGGCTAAAGAAGCACTGTTCCGCGCAGAACTGACCAAAATCAACGCCAAATATGGCGTATTCAGCGAAGTGCGTGGCCAGGGTCTATTACTTGGGGCCGCTTTGGCTGAGGCCTACAAAGGCCGCTCACGCGATTTCCTGTTAGCCGCTGCCGCTGAAGGTTTGTTTGTGCTGATGGCCGGTTATGACGTGGTGCGGTTTGCGCCAAGTCTGGTGATCCCGGATGCCGATATCATTGAAGGCATGGCACGTTTTGAGCGGGCTGTGGCCAAAGTCGCGCAGGGCTAAGTTCTGTTATTCAAAGCGGCGACTATTCATGTCGCCGCAGCTGTTAACCACTGCGGGACTATCAGCCACTGCGATGCTATGCCCGCAACGCAACTCCGAGGAAGCGACCCATGATGGTGATCCGTCCAATCCGCGCCGCAGATTTCCCGGTGCTTTATGAAATGGCGGTTGAATCCGGCCACGGTTTTACTTCGTTACCGGTCAACGACGAACTGCTGCAACGCAAAATTAACCGCTCTGAGCAGAGCTTTCGCAAAGCGGTACAGAAGCCGGTCGATGAGGGCTATCTGTTTGTGCTGGAAGATACCGTCAGCGGCGAGATTTGCGGCACCAGTGCCATTGAAGCCGCGGTCGGGCTGGACGATGCCTTTTATAACTATCATCTGGGGAAGGTTGTCCATACGTCGCGGGCGTTAGGCGTCTACAAGACCGTGGACATTCTGACGCTCTGTAATGACTACACCGGCGCCACTGAACTCTGCACTTTGTTTTTGCGTGAACACCGCCGCGAGAAAAACAACGGCAAGATGTTGTCGCGCTTTCGTTTTTTATTTATGGCGGAGTTTCGTGAACGCTTTTCCGATCGCATCATCGCTGAAATGCGTGGAGTGTCGGACGAAAACGGCAATTCGCCGTTCTGGGAATGGCTGCAGGAACATTTCTTTTCGGTCGATTTCCCGACCGCCGATTATCTGACCGGCATTGGCCAGAAAGTCTTTATCGCCGAATTAATGCCGAAGTACCCGATTTACGTCAGCCTGCTGAGCAAAGAAGCGCAGGCGGTCATTGGCAAAGTGCATGAAAAAACCCGCCCGGCGCTGCAGTTGCTGCAGTCGGAAGGTTTTTCCACTACAGGTTATGTCGACATTTTTGACGCCGGTCCGACCGTGGAAGCCAAGCTTGAGCATATCCGCACGGCGCGCAACAGTCGCCGGCTGCAGGTGCGTATTGCGCCGGTCAGCGGCGGTCAGCCTTATCTGGTTTGTAATACCGACCGCGAAAATTTCCGCGCCAGCTGGACGCATTTGCATCTGGCAGAAACTGCCGCTGAGGTGAATTTGCCGGCCGAGTTTGCTGAAGCACTGCAGGTCAGCGATGGCGACTGGGTGCGGTTAGCCCGTTTATAAGTTTGAAGGAACAGTGTGATGACACAGCAAGTACAGTTTATTGACGGCGTTTGGTTAGCAGGCGAAGGTCAGGAATTCAGCTCATCAGATCCGGCGAAAAATCGTATCATCTGGCAAGGTAAGGCGGCGTCAGAGCAACAGGTCGATTTGGCATTTCGCGCCGCCCGTGCGGCTTTTGAGCCCTGGGCTGATTTAACATTTGCGCAGCGCGCTGATGTGGTCCGCACTTTTGGCCAGCAACTCAATGAGCACAAAGAAGCGCTGGCGCTTTGCATTGCTGAAGATACCGGTAAACCTTTATGGGAAACCCGCACCGAAGTGGCGGCGATGATTGGTAAAGTGGATATCTCGATCCGGGCTTATCAGGAACGCACCGGCGAAAAAGAAAGCCCGATGCCACAAGGCCGCTCTATGCTGCGCCACAAACCGCACGGCGTGGTGGCGGTATTTGGCCCTTATAACTTCCCCGGGCATTTGCCGAATGGCCATATCATTCCGGCTTTGTTGGCAGGCAATACCGTGGTATTTAAACCGAGCGAACTGACGCCAAAAGTGGCGGAAGCGACCGTGAAATTATGGCAGGCAGCAGGTTTGCCGGCCGGTGTGCTGAACCTGTTACAAGGTGAAGTCGCAACCGGCAAAGCCATTGCCGCACACGCGGAGCTGGACGGTTTATTTTTCACCGGCAGCTCACGTACCGGTCATTATTTACATCAACAATTCGCCGGCCGGCCGGATAAAATTCTGGCCTTAGAAATGGGCGGTAATAATCCGCTGATAGTCGCTGAAGTCAGCAACATCGACGCCACAGTGCATGACATTATCCAGTCGGCTTTTATCTCTTCGGGCCAGCGTTGTACCTGTGCGCGCCGCTTGTATTTGCCGCAAGGCGAAGCTGGTGATGCCATTCTTGCGCGACTGCTTGAAGTCACCGCCAACATCAAAGTCGGGCTTTATGACGACGCAGCCCAGCCGTTTATTGGTTCGATGATTTCCAACAAAGTCGCTCTGGGTATGTTGGCGGTGCAACAGCAGCTTGAGGATTTGGGGGGCAAAGTGCTGTTACCGCTGCAGTTACTGGCCGAGGGGACAGGTTTACTGACGCCAGGCATTGTCGAGTGTTCAGCCGCGGCGAAGCTGCCGGATGAAGAACATTTTGGTCCTTTATTAAAAGTGTTCCGTTACAGCGATTTTGATGCGGCTATAGTTGCAGCAAACCAAACCAGCTTTGGTTTATCGGCCGGTTTATTGTCTGACAACGAAGCCTTGTATCAGCGTTTTTTCCGCCGCATTCGCGCCGGCATCGTCAACTGGAACCGGCCTATCACCGGCGCCAGCTCGGCTGCACCTTTTGGCGGTATCGGCGGCAGTGGTAATCACCGTGCCAGCGCTTATTACGCCGCTGACTATTGTGCATATCCGGTGGCTTCAGTGGAGCTGGCACACAGTGAATTACCGGCACAGTTATCGCCGGGGTTGCAGTTCTGATTTAGGCTGCTCGTATTTCAAATGAACCCGTTTAAAGCGGGTTCATGTTTGATAAAGCGCAAACTTTTTGTATTGAATTGCGTTGCTGGCTTGTACTTGGTCAACACCAGATATATTTTTAAGCTCAGCGCTTTACGCTTAAATGCAATCTATGGCAGATTGAACTCCCTCATCCACTTCCGGTACGCAAAGCTATGGTCACGGACAAACCCGGTTATGAACATCTGATTCAGTTTTTAACCGAACATTTAGCGTTATTCGAGCAACAAGGCACGCCGACGTCGCATCGTAAAACGCTGGGCGTGATTATCGAAGAACAGATCGCTGAACAAATTATTCAGCTCTGTCTGCAGCATACCGAACTGGAAACCATCCACCGCAGCCAAATCATCCGTGAAGTCGATGGCATCATGTACGACTTCCAGGAAGTGCTGGCCTCAGTTATCGAAAAACCGGCGACTGAAGAGCAAATCGAACTGATTAACGAAGTGTCCTTGCTGATTAAAAACCTGTTTGATACCGCGATTGCCCATCTGATGGATTAAGACCGCACTGGTCTGACATAACTGCTGGCAGGTGAAGCCTGTTTTTCGTTAGAATAACTGTTTCCCCTCAGACAGCAGGAGCCTTTTATGGCTGATAATAACCAACTTCATGCCACCGTCAGCTGGGCGGGCGACAGTAACTTTATCGGTCGTTCCGGTTCAGGCCATGCCGTGGTGTTTGATTCCAACAAAGACAATGGTGTTGCCCCAACACCGATGGAAATGTTGCTGATGTCTGCCGGCGCCTGTTCATCGGTTGATGTGGTCAGCATTTTGCAAAAAGCCAAACAGCAAGTGACCCACTGTCGCGTGGTATTAAGCGGCGAGCGCGTCGATTCTATCCCGCGGGTATTTGAAAAAATTCATCTGCATTTTGAAGTCACCGGCTTTAATGTCAGCGAAAAACACGTGGAACGCGCCGTGAATCTGTCAGCAGAGAAATACTGCTCTGTGTCCATCATGCTGCAAAAAGCCATGACAGTGACGCATTCATTTGCAGTGATCCAAAGCGAACTGCAGCCAGAAGGCTGACAGTTCTGAAGTTGAGTAACCTATACTGAGTACTCTGTACTCAGTGGAGAGAAGAAGACCGTGGTCAAACCTTTTGAAAAATTGAAGCTGCATGGCTTTAACAATTTAACCAAAAGCCTGAGTTTCAGTATCTACGATATCTGCTACGCGCAGACCGATCAGCAGCGCCAGGAGTATATCTCCTACATTGACGAGCAATACAATGCCGACCGGCTGACCGACATCCTGTCCGAAGTGGTGCACATCATCGGCGCTAACATTCTGAATATCGCCCGGCAGGATTACGATCCGCAGGGCGCCAGTGTGACCATTTTGGTCTGCGAGGAACCGATCGAAGAAAAAGCTGCAAACCCCACGCCGGATGCCATTGTGGCGCATCTGGATAAGAGTCATATCTGTGTGCACACTTACCCGGAACACCATCCGCATGATGGGATTTGTACTTTCCGTGCTGATATTGAAGTATCAACCTGCGGTGTGATTTCGCCGCTCAAAGCGCTGAATTTCTTAATTCACAGTTTTGAGTCGGATATTGTCACTATCGATTACCGGGTGCGTGGTTTTACCCGCGATGTCAGCGGCGTCAAACATTACATTGACCACCCGATCCACTCCATTCAGAACTTTATGGATGATGCGACCAAAAACGCTTTCCAGATGGTCGACGTTAACGTCTATCAGGAAAACCTGTTCCATACCAAGATGATGCTGAAAGACTTTGCGCTCGATAACTACATCTTTGGTGCCGGCGTGGATTCAATCAACGCTGAAGAACAACGTGCTATCGCAAAGAAAGTAAAACGCGAAATGCGTGAAATTTTCTATGGCCGTAATCTGCCGGATTTAGCCTAACTCAAGGCCTTGTCTGAAAAAGACAAGGCCTTCTCTTCGTCGCATCAAGGGCTTTGCTGATGACCCAGTCCGAAATATATATCCGTCCTTCCACCACCGCTGATGCTGACGCTATTGTGGCGATTTACAATCCTTATGTCACGGATACTGCAGTCAGCTTCGAAGAACAGCCAGTGACTGCGGCCGAGATGGCAACACGGATCAGCGGCGTCCTACAGCAAGATTTGCCTTTTCTGGTGGCTGAAGCTGCTGGCGAAGTGCTGGGGTATTGTTATGCCACGCCGTGGAAAGCGCGGGCGGCTTATCGATATTCAGTGGAAGTGACTGTGTATCTGAAACCGGCAGCCCAGGGGCTTGGCTTAGGTTATGCGCTGTATCAGCAGCTGTTTAGCCGGTTAAAAGCCGCGGGTTACCATGCGGCGCTGGGTGGTATCGTGCAGCCGAATCCGGCCAGTGTGGCTTTGCATGAAAAATGCGGCATGAAACAGGTGGCCTTGTTACCCGATATTGGCTTTAAACAAGGCCAGTGGCACAGCGTCGGTTACTGGCAGTTGCTACTCAGTGAGTTTCAGCCGGGCTAAGCCCGGTTAAAAACCGGTTAAACTCCGCCTTATTCAATCCAGCTGACCTGACCCCGTGCCTGGCGGCGTTTGAGCATCAGCTCTTCAATCAGCGGCGTTAAAATCAGCTCCATTGCGAGGCCCATTTTGCCGCCCGGCACCACCAGCGTATTCACCCGTGACATAAAAGAGCCCTGCAGCATTTGCAGGTAATAAGGGAAATCGACGTGTTTGATGCCGCGAAAGCGGATCACGACAAAACTTTCATCCAGCGACGGAATGTCCTTGGCACTGAACGGGTTCGAGGTATCGACCGTTGGCACACGCTGAAAGTTAATATGGGTGCGGGAAAACTGCGGCGTGATGTGGTTGATGTAGTCGTCCATGCTGCGCACTATGCTCGCCATCACCGCTTCACGCGAATGGCCGCGCTCCGAGGTGTCGCGCATGATTTTCTGGATCCACTCCAGGTTGATAATAGGCACCATGCCAATCAGTAAATCGACATGGCGCGCCACGTTATTCGCATCTGTAACAACGCCGCCGTGCAGACCTTCATAAAACAACAAATCGGTATCAGGGCGGATATCCTGCCAGGGCGTGAAAGTACCAGGCAGCTGATTAAAAGGTACTGCTTCGTCAAAGGTATGCAGATATTTGCGGATTTTAGTGCTGCCATGTTCAGCATAACTGGCAAAGCAGTTTTCCAGCGCAGCGAAGTCATTGGCTTCAGCGCCGAAATAACTGATATGGCGGCCTTGTTCGCGCGCTTTGCGAACTTCGACATCCATTTCCGGTCTGCTGTAGCGATGGAAACAATCGCCTTCAACAAAAGCCGCATCGATGCCCTGGGTGCGGAAGATATGCGAGAAGGCGTTGGTGGTCGTGGTCGTGCCGGCTCCGGAGGAGCCCGTCACGGCAATAATCGGGTTTTTTTGTGACATCCGCGCACTCCGTTCTGATTTGCTTTGGCTTTACCATAAAGGATAAAGTGAAGTCACAGCAAGCGGCAGCGGATGTCGTCTTCTACTTCTAAAGCAGGAATTTCATGAAAGTGTTCAGTTTTGCCGCGTTGTTTCTGGCCTTGAGTGCCAGTGCGGACCCGCAATATCAAATTCAGTACGCGCAATATCAAAGTGCCGAACATGGCGTTGCCATCCAAAAGGTCCTCGGCACTATCGAGCAAAAAGGCTATCAGAATCAACCGGCTTTCAGCCGTGATGGCAGCCGCTTGCTGTGGACGGCGCAAGCCGGGGAAGGCCCGATGGCAACCGATATTCACTGGCTGTTGTTAACGGAAGGCGGCGCTGGCAAAGCACTGCGCGCCACGCCTTTTGGTGAGTTTTCCGCGACCCCGCTGCCAGGTTCTGACAGCGACTACTCGGTCGTGCGGGTTGAAGCCGACGGCACCCAGCGCCTGTGGCAAATCAACAGCCAGACTGAACAGCTGTTGTTTCCGGAGCTGAAAGGCGTCGGGTATCACGTCTGGGGGGCAGATGAAGATTTATTGCTGTTTTTACTCGAAGACAGTACAGGTCCAAACCGCGCCGTCTATAGAACCAAAGACGGCGAGCTAACGACGTTAGCGGGCCATATTGGCCGGGCTTTGTTATATCAGGCCAGCACAGACCGGTTTTTCTTTACAGCGCCACGGCCAGGCCAGCCAGAAAACAGCCCGCTGTGGCTCTGGCGTTATCAGGCCGGCGGCAAAAAAGCCGAAGCCTTGTTACCGATGCCGGCCAATGGCCAGGATTTAGCCGTCACCAGCCAGGGCACAGTGCTGGTTAGCGCCGGCAAATATGTCTTCCAGCTGGTCGATGACCACTGGTTGCCCTGGGCTGATTTATCCAAACAATGTGACGGCAAAGTCAGCCGTTTTAAATTAAACCCGGTCCAGCCGGTGCTGGCCTTTGTTTGTGAGAAGGAGAGTTAATGGCCAGTATCTTGTGGGCGTTGTTTGCTGTGGCTTTGCTGCCTTATCTGGCGCGGGTGCCGGTCGCGCGGGCAATGAATCAGTTAGGCGGTTACGACAATCACCTGCCACGTGCGCAACAAGCGCGGCTGGAAGGGTTGGGGGCGCGCGCCAATGCTGCCCATTACAACAGCTTTGAAGCGCTGCAGCTGTTTTTAGCGGCAGTGCTGGGCTGTGTAGTCAGCGGTAATTACGACAGCACTATGCAAACCTTAGCCTGGTTGTATGTCGGCTGTCGGGTGCTGTTTATCCTGTTTTACCTGCTGGACTATGCCTTGCTGCGTTCTATTGTCTGGGGCGTCGGTGTGATCAGTGTGTTTAGCATGCTGGTGCGGGCGGCTCTCAGTGTATGAGTGTTAGTGTGTAAGCGGCATCGCAGATAAAACAAAGCCCCGGTGATGGGGCTTTGTTTTTGCTACTGTCAGAACTTAAAGTCCATATACAGCGGGTCATGGTCAGACGAGCGGTACGGAGTTGGTGCGTACAGCTCTTGCTGCTGTGCTTTGGATTTAAACTCAGTGTTGTAATCCAGTACCGCCGGTTCGTCGGCGTTGATGCCCCAGTGATGGAACTGCTGCAGTTTGGCTTTTAGCTGCGGGCTGGCCAAAGCGTGGTCCAGCGTGCCGGAGCGGCCGCGATAGACAAAAGATGAATGCACCGCATCTTTTGGTGCCAGATGCTGCCAGCCATTTTGTTCCAGATATTGCAGCGGCGCTTCTTTGCGGTAGGCGTTTAAGTCGCCCATCATTAGCACATTGTCGGTATCAATGCCGGTCGGTTCGGTTTTCAGCCATGCAGTTAAAGCTTTAGCGGCCGCGACCCGGGTTGGCGTCCAGCAGCCCTGACCATCGTTCAAATCTGAATCCGGCCCGCTTTGTTTCGGACAACTGCCTTTGGATTTAAAGTGGTTGATGCTTACCGTCAGCTGCTCTTTTGATTCAAGGTGACGGAAACTTTGCGCCAGTGGCGGCCGGCTGCCTTTATCAAACGGTGCTTTGGTGTAAACAGCCGTGGTGCCGATAGGCTCTACGCTGGCCTTGCGGTAAATCATCGCCACCATGATATCGTCCGAGCCCGGTTTTTCGCTTGGCTGCACAAAAGCATAAACCTCACTACCGAGCTGCTGGTTCAGGCTCTGCACTATGGTTGCTATGGCGCTACCGCTGCCAAAACCGTTATTTTCCACTTCGAGCAGACCAATCACATCTGCATCCATCGCGCTGAGCGCGGCCAGCATCTTGGCTTGTTGGCGCTGTAACTCATTGGCATCACTGGCGCCGCGTTTGGTTGGGAAACGGGGGCTACTGCCTTCGCCGGTGAAGAAATTCAGCACGTTAAAGCTGGCGATACGCAGCTCTCCGGCTTTTTTCGCTGCTGGTGCCGCCGGTCGTGGATTGCTGGCAACAAACTCCGGTTGCTGACTCACCACCAGCCGGTAACCGGCTTTGGTTTGCAGCAGATAACCCTGCAGTTTATTGACGGTATCGCCGACCCGTACCGTGTTGGCGGCCGACAAATTGCCGGTCGGGAAGCGCACTGGCTGCGGGTTTTGTTTCAGGCTGGCATCATCAATGGTGATTTCCTGCAGCAGTTGCTTTGCCATCAGTGCTTTAGACGCATCACCCGGCACAGCGACTTCGGTCGAAACCGGCAGGCGTTCATTGGCCAGCACCAGTTCACCGTAGCGGGACAGGCCATAGCTGTCGTTGACAATCAGCGATTGCGGGAAACTCAGCCACATGCCTTCCAGCGCTTCAAAACTTTGTAACGAGGCGACTGGCAGCGTCACTGCAGCAGGGGCTGGCAGTGGTTGTCGGGCGCAATATTCTGCCACAGTGATGTTGGTCAGCGCCGTCATCCCGGATATTTCGCGCACTGTGCCGGTGAGTTGCAACACGTCACCGGGCTGGCGTTGTTTAGCCTGTTGATTATCGAGGATCAGCATGGCTTCGGCAGTTGCCGGATCCTGGTCTGCTTCGACGCTCCCCAGCAATAACTGCGGGCTTTTACTGTCGGCATACAGCACACTGAGCACCACACCACGGGTAGTCAGGGTTTCGCCGGCTTTTGGGCTTTTATCGCTATTGCCCTGAATAGCATGCACAGGCACAAAAGGTGCGGCGCATTCAGCTGCCAGCAGCGGGCTGCTGAGGCCGACGCACAACAGCGCCAGCGGGGTTAAGGTTAAACGCATGATCTGATCCTGTGTTGCTAAAAAAGCCGGCATCAGCCGGCAGTTTCGTAAGTTTAAACGTTCAGTAAACAGTGTTACTGCTGTTTTTCCCGCGCAACAGCGCGATAACCGATGTCACGGCGGCTAAACACACCGTCCCAGTGGATCTGATCCACCAGCTGATAAGCGGCTTGTTGTGCGGCCGTGACGTTGGCGCCTAAAGCTGTGGCACAAAGCACACGGCCCCCGGCGGTCAGCACCTGACCGTCTTTGAGCACAGTACCGGCATGGAACACCTTGGCTTCACGGTTGTCATCTGTTGGCAGACCAGAAATCACATCGCCTTTGCGATAATCATCCGGGTAACCACCGGCCGCCAGTACGACACCAACAGCGGCACGACTGTCAAAGTCAATGTGCATGCTGTCGAGTTTACCGGCACAAGCGGCAGCGCACAGCTCAACTAAGTCAGACTGCAGGCGCAGCATGATGGGTTGCGTTTCCGGGTCGCCGAAGCGGCAGTTAAATTCCAGCACTTTGGCAGTACCGTCTGGCGCAATCATCAGGCCGGCATAGAGGAAACCGGTATAAACCTGCCCTTCAGCGGCCATACCTTGTACTGTCGGGTAAATGACATGCTGCATCACCCAGTCGTGTACTGCAGGTGTGACTACCGGAGCTGGCGAATAAGCACCCATACCACCGGTGTTTGGGCCTTTGTCGGCGTCATCACGGGCTTTGTGGTCTTGTGACGATGCAAAGGGCAGGGCGTTTTTGCCATCCACCATCACGATAAAAGACGCTTCTTCACCGACCAGAAACTCTTCTACTACTACGCGGCTGCCGGCGCTGCCAAATTTGTTGCCGGCCAGCATATCTTCAATAGCGGCGAAAGCTTCGGCCTCATTCTGCGCGATGATCACACCTTTACCAGCGGCCAGACCGTCGGCTTTAATAACAATTGGCGTACCCATTTTCACAACAAATGCTTTAGCAGCTGCAATGTCGGTGAAAGTCTGATAAGCCGCTGTCGGGATTTGGTGGCGGGCGAGAAAGTCCTTGGCAAAGGCTTTTGAGCTTTCCAGTTGGGCTGCGCCTTGGGTCGGACCAAAGATCTGCAGACCGTCAGCGCGGAAGGCGTCGACGACACCCCGCGCCAGCGGCGCTTCCGGGCCAACAATGGTCAGTGCAATCTGTTCCGCTTTGGCAAAAGCCAGCAGCGCCGGCACATCATCAGCCGCAATAGCGACGTTAGTTAAAGTGCTTTCCAGCGCAGTACCGGCATTGCCCGGGGCCACAAACACCTGGCTGACCTGTGGCGACTGTGCCGCTTTCCAGGCCAGGGCATGTTCACGGCCGCCGCCGCCAATCACAAGAACTTTCATCGGTTTATCCACTTATTTAGTTGCAGGTTTACGGAATTTGAGGGTCATACGGTCGCTTTCACCAATGGCCTGATATTTGGCTTTATCCTGCTCTTTGTTGGTGTAAGTCGGTGGCAACGCCCAGACGCCGCCAGGATGATCAGCGGTATCTTTCGGATTGGCGTTCACTTCACTGCTGCCTTCCAGCACAAAACCAGCCTGTTCAGCCAGTTTAATCACCAGACTTTGCGGCATATAACCGGATTTCTGCCAATCGGTGTTCAGTTTGCTTTCTGGCAGGCGGTGTTCCACCACGCCAAGCACACCACCTGGTTTTAACGCGGTATGGAAAGATTTAAAGGCAGTCAACAGGCTTTCATCGCCTTTGGCCATATACCAGTTGTGCAGGTTGCGGAACGTCACCACCACATCTGCGCTGGCAGCTGGTGCGATTTGTTTGCCACCGGCGGCAGAGAACTCAGTCACTTCAACTTTGCTGTAGACCGGGTTAGCAGCGAGTTTTGCCAGATAATCGGCGCGGCTCTTTTGCGCGTATTCAGATTTGGCATCCTTTGGTTGATGCGCAGCATAATATTTACCTTGTTGCTGCAGCAGCGGTGCCAGGATTTCAGTGTACCAGCCACCGCCAGGAGAAATTTCAACCACAGTACTTTGTGGCGTGACACCAAAGAAACTCAGAGTTTCCACCGGATGGCGATACTGGTCACGGGCTTTATTAGTGGCACTGCGCACCGGATTGTCGACCGCGGCCTGAATGGCGGCAGTATCTACGGTATTGGCAGTGACAGAGAACGAAGAGAGGGCAAACAAACTGGAAATAACCACGAGCGAAGTCAAAGCTTTCATGCGATCTATCCTTATTGTGAGGAAAACGGGCGCTATTCTAGCAAAGCCATCAACGCTTTGCAGTGGCAAATACGTCAGATGCCGCTCGCTGGACTACAACCGCACTTTTAGATGGCCAGACATCTTTTTTTCCTGCCCATCAGTGAATTCCTTATGCTAAAATGCCGCTCTTTTTGAAATTGCTATGCCTTTTCATCTGGCGTGGCCGTAGCCGGACTTTTCACCCATGTTTGCACAGATCCGTATCGTCCTCATTGAAACCACTCACAGCGGCAATATTGGCTCTGTGGCGCGGGCAATGAAAACGATGGGCCTGTCACAACTGGTGCTGGTGTCGCCAAAAACTGAAGTGGATGGTCAGGCTTATGCCTTGTCGGCCGGCGCCAGTGATGTACTGGCCAATGCCCGCACTGTCGGGACGCTTGCTGAAGCTATCGCCGATTGTCCATTAGTGATCGGCACCAGTCACAAGCCAAAAAGCCATGATATTGCAGTGCTGGATCCGCGTCAGTGTGGCTTAAAAGTAGCGGCGGAAGTGGCGCAAGGGCCGGTGGCTATTGTGTTTGGCCGCGAAAGTAATGGCTTGTCTAACGAAGAATTACGCCAGTGCAATTTCCATCTGTGTATTCCAACGAACGTTGACTACACCTCGCTGAATCTGGCGATGGCGGTGCAGGTGGTCAGTTATGAAATCCGCATGGCGCTGCTGGGTGCGCAAACGCTGCCACCTGCCGATGTGCCGGAAAAATATCCGACTGCTGAACAGCTGGAAGGGTTTTACCAGCATCTGGAAACCACACTGGATCAAACCGGTTTTATCATCCGTCAGCATCCTGGTCACATTATGATCAAACTACGCCGGCTCTTCAGCCGGGCGCGGCCAGATGAGACTGAATTGAATATTCTGCGTGGCATTTTAACTTCTGTGCAGCGCTTTGGCCGGCAAAACCGGCAAGACGATTAAGACAAGGACCCGCTCATGTTTGCAGGTATCAGAGAAGACATCAAAAGCGTATTCGAGCGTGACCCGGCGGCACGTAACTTTATCGAAGTGCTGACCAACTATCCGGGTTTGCATGCCATTTGGTGGCACCGGATGAATCATCAGCTGTGGCGCGCCAATTTTAAATGGTTAGCGCGTTTTTTGAGTACGATCGCACGCTGGTTGACCGGTGTTGAAATTCACCCGGGTGCCAAAATCGGCCGGCGTTTTTTTATCGACCATGGCATGGGTGTGGTGATTGGTGAAACCGCTGAAATCGGTGACGACGTCACCTTGTATCACGGCGTAACTTTAGGTGGTACCAGCTGGAATCCGGGCAAACGTCACCCGACGCTCGGCAATAACGTCGTCATCGGCGCCGGCGCAAAAATTCTCGGCCCTTTATACGTCGGCGAAAATGCCCGCATCGGCTCCAACGCTGTGGTGGTGAAAGATGTACCGCCAGGCGCCACAGTGGTGGGTATTCCGGGGCGGATCGTCGCGAAACAGGGCGCTGAAGTCACCGCCGAGCGCCAGCAGCTGGCGAAAAAATTCGGCTTTGATGCTTATGCGGTCGCCAGCGATAACCCGGATCCGGTCGCGAATGCCATTGGCCGGATGCTGGACCATATCCATTGCCTGGATAATAAAGTCGCGGAGCTGTGCCAGAGTGTGAATCAGCTCGGTGGCAACGTCTGCAGCGCAGTGCCAACGATGGATATTGATGATGAAGCGTTTCGGGAAGCGGAGCGGGTTGCCGCCGAGCAGCGTAAGAAGCAACTGGACGAATTTGACCCGACAATTTAGCGGTAAAACCGGCAAAATGACTGTGGATGAAACAGGTCAGAACTGGATAATACCTGACTAAATTAGTCGGATTAATACTTGACTAAATCAGTCAGGAATGTACAATCGGCGCCATTCCTTGACCGGACTCCGGAGTTCAGATGCGACTTACCTCGAAAGGGCGTTATGCCGTCACCGCAATGCTGGATGTGGCGCTGCACGCAGCCGCAGGTCCGGTACCTCTGGCTGACATTTCAGTCCGCCAGGAAATTTCATTATCATATCTTGAACAATTATTTGCCCGCCTGCGTAAACAGGGTCTGGTCAGCAGTGTGCGCGGACCTGGCGGCGGTTATCAGTTGGGCAAACCAGCAGAACAAATCAGCGTGTCGGAAGTGATTAGCGCGGTCGACGAATCTGTCGATGCGACTCGCTGTCAGGGAAAATCCGACTGTCAGGGCGGCGCCAAGTGTCTGACCCACAGTTTATGGAGCGATTTAAGCCATCGCATCGAGGACTTTTTGACCCGGATCACGCTGGGCGAGCTGGTCAGCCAGCACGAAATTCAGAGCGTGGCCAAGCGGCAGGACAGCCGCCAGTTAAAACACCCAATCAGCGAAATTGAAGTCAATTGCCAGTTGTAGACTTCAGACGGAGCCAAGCATGAAGTTACCGATTTATTTAGATTACGCCGCGACAACGCCGGTTGACCCACGGGTCGCAGAAAAAATGATGCAATACCTGACGATGGACGGTGATTTTGGTAACCCTGCATCGCGCTCACACCGCTTTGGTTGGCAAGCTGAAGAAGCCGTTGAAGTGGCACGTAGTCAGATTGCAGAACTGGTCAATGCTGACCCGCGCGAAATCGTATTTACCTCTGGCGCGACAGAATCAAACAACCTGGCCATCAAGGGCGCTGCACAGTTTTATCATAAAAAAGGTAAGCACCTGATCACCCTGCGCACCGAACACAAAGCCGTATTGGACACCATGCGGGCGTTGGAGCGCGAAGGTTTTGAAGTGACTTATCTCGATGTAGAAGCCAACGGCTTGTTAGATCTGGAAAAATTCAAAGCTGCGTTACGCCCTGATACCACAGTCGTCAGCGTGATGATGGTCAACAATGAAATCGGTGTCGTTCAGGACGTGGCTGCCATTGGTGAGTTATGCCGTGCCAACGGCACTATTTTCCATGTCGATTCTGCACAAGCGGCCGGCAAAGTCGATATTGACCTGCAGACGCTGAAAATCGACCTGATGTCGTTTTCAGCCCACAAAATTTACGGTCCAAAAGGCATTGGCGCGCTGTATGTGCGTCGCAAGCCACGTATTCGTTTAGAAGCCCAGACCCACGGTGGTGGTCATGAGCGTGGTATGCGTTCAGGTACTCTGCCGACCCACCAAATCGTTGGTATGGGCGAAGCTTTCCGCATCGCGAAGCTGGAAATGGCTGAAGAAAATCAACGTTTTGCCACGCTGCGTCAGCGCCTGTGGGACGGTATTAAAGACATCGAACAGGTGTTTTTAAATGGCGATGCGACGCATCGCGTACCGGGTATTACCAATATCAGCTTTAACTACGTCGAAGGCGAGTCGCTGATTATGGCGCTGAAGGACATCGCGGTGTCTTCCGGTTCAGCCTGTACTTCAGCCAGTCTGGAACCTTCCTATGTACTGCGGGCGCTGGGGCTTTCTGATGAACTGGCCCACAGTTCAATCCGTTTCAGTATCGGCCGTTTCACCACGGCGGAACAAATTGACCACACCATCAAAATTGTGCACGAAGCCATCGCTAAATTACGTGAAATGTCGCCGCTGTGGGACATGTACAAAGACGGTGTTGATTTAAATACAGTGGCCTGGGTGGCTCACTAAGCACAGGGCGGGGCGCAAACCCAACCTGCATTGAGGTAAAGATCATGGCATACAGCAACAAAGTTATCGATCACTACGAAAACCCGCGCAATGTCGGCGCATTTGCCAAAGATGACCCGACTGTAGCCACCGGCATGGTCGGCGCACCGGCGTGCGGCGACGTGATGAAACTGCAAATCAAGGTCAATGACCAGGGCATTATCGAAGATGCCAAGTTCAAAACCTACGGCTGCGGCAGCGCTATTGCATCAAGTAGCCTGGTGACTGAATGGGTCAAAGGCAAAAGCCTGGACGAAGCAGCCCAGATTAAAAATACCGACATCGCACAGGAACTGGCGTTGCCACCAGTGAAAATTCACTGTTCGATTCTGGCAGAAGACGCGATCAAAGCGGCGATTGCGGATTATAAGCAACGTCACGGAGGTTAAGCGCCATGGCTATTACCATGACCAGCGCAGCCGCTGAGCGGGTGCGTAGTTTTCTGACAAATCGCGGCAAAGGCGTCGGGCTGCGGGTGGGCGTCAAAACCACCGGCTGTTCTGGTCTGGCTTATGTGCTGGAATTTGTTGATGAGCTGAATGACGATGATCAGGTGTTCGAACAAGACGATTTAAAAATCATCGTCGATGGCAAAAGCCTGGTGTATATCGATGGCACTCAGCTGGATTTTGTCAAAGAAGGCTTAAATGAAGGTTTTCAGTTCAATAACCCGAACGTCAATGGCGAGTGTGGTTGTGGCGAGAGCTTCACGGTTTAAGTGCAATGCCGGTTAGTTGCAAATTGGTGCCCTAAATGAATTATTTCCAGCTGTTTCAGCTGCCTGCGCAGTTTGATGTGGATTTGACCGAGTTGGGCACCCGGTATCTCGCGCTGCAAAAGCAATTCCACCCGGATAATTTTGCCAGCGCCTCTGAGCGTGACCGTATGCTTGCGGTACAACAGGCCGCCAATATTAACGACGGTTACCACAGCCTGAAACAACCTTTGCTGCGCGCCGAACATTTGCTGGCATTACGCGGCGTGAAAATCAGCGCTGAGCAACGCAGTTTTACCGATACTGCGTTTTTAATACAGCAAATGGAACTGCGAGAGCTCCTAGGTGAGATACCGCATGCTGCCGATCCCGATGCATTGATTGACGACGCTGAGCGGCAAATCCGCGTGCAGAAAAAGCAATTGCTCGCCAGCCTCAGTGCTGCGCTTGGCAGCAACACACACGAGCACGATTTAGCGGCGGCTGATATAATCCGCAAACTCAAATTTTTCTTTAAACTCGAGCAAGAACTTGAGTTTATCGCACAGCAGACACAAGACTGACCGCCATGGCCTTATTACAAATTGCTGAACCCGGCCAAACCGCCGCCCCGCATCAACATAAACTCGCAGCCGGCATCGACCTCGGCACTACCAATTCATTAGTCGCAACCGTGCGCAGCGGCGAAGCCAAGACGCTGCAAAATGCTCAGGGCGACGATATGGTGCCATCTGTGGTGCGTTATACCGCAGATAAAGTCATCGTCGGTAAAGCAGCACTGGCTGATGCAGCGCTGGACCCGCACAATACGATTATTTCGGTGAAACGCCTGATGGGCCGCGGTTATCAGGAAACGCTGGCGCATGCTACTGAGCTGCCGTATCAGCTGGTCGATCAACAAGGTTTAGTCGCGCTGGGTACCGTCGCCGGAGTGAAAAACCCGGTTGAAGTGTCAGCCGAGATTTTGGCGACATTAGCCGATACCGCCAGTCAGACGCTCGGCGGTGAGCTGACCGGTGTGGTCATTACTGTGCCGGCTTATTTTGATGATGCGCAGCGTCAGGCGACTAAAGACGCCGCACGGCTGGCTGGCCTGAATGTACTGAGGTTATTGAATGAACCGACTGCCGCGGCGCTGGCGTATGGCCTGGATTCTGGTCAGGAAGGCGTGATAGCCGTATATGACTTGGGCGGTGGCACTTTTGATATTTCTATTCTGCGCTTAAGCCGTGGTGTGTTTGAAGTCTTAGCAACCGGTGGTGATTCAGCGCTTGGCGGTGATGATTTTGACCAGCAAATTCTGCTGCATCTGAAACAACAAGCTGGTTTGAACGAACTGAGTCATCAGCAGTTACGCCAGTTATTACAACTGTCGCGTCAAATCAAAGAAGCATTAAGCAGCGCCGACAGCTATAGCTATCAGCTGGATGTTGCAGGGGTTGCTACCACTTTCAGTTTAAGCCGCAGCGAATTTGATGACCTGGTCCAGCCGTTGGTTCGCCGCACTTTGCGCGCCTGCAAACAGACGTTGCGTGATGCCAGCCTTGATGTCACAGACGTTGCCAAAGTGGTGATGGTTGGTGGTTCGACCCGGGTACCGCTGGTGCGTCAGGCTGTCGCTGAGCTGTTTGAAACCGAGCCATTAACCTCGATTGACCCGGACAAAGTGGTCGCCATTGGTGCTGCGATTCAGGCCAACGTGCTGGTCGGTAATAAATCGGACAGCGACACTTTGCTGCTGGACGTCATTCCGCTGTCGCTGGGTCTGGAGACTATGGGCGGACTGGTTGAAAAAATCATTCCGCGTAATACCGTGATTCCGGTCGCGCGGGCGCAGGAATTCACCACTTTTAAAGACGGTCAGACTGCGATGGCCATTCATGTGCTGCAAGGCGAACGTGAAGGTGTTGCCGACTGTCGCTCATTAGCGCGCTTTGATTTAACCGGCATTCCGCCGATGGCCGCCGGCGGCGCGCATATCCGTGTGACCTTTCAGGTCGATGCGGACGGGTTGCTGAGTGTCACAGCGCAGGAAAAATCCAGTGGCGTCAGCGCATCGATTGAAGTGAAACCATCTTATGGCCTGAGCAATGATCAGGTTGCGCAGATGATCCAAAATTCGATGTTATACGCCAAACAAGATATGCAGCTGCGTTTATTGCGTGAGCAGCAGGTTGAAGCCAACCGCGTCTATGAAGCTGTCAGTGCCGCTTTAAGTGCCGATGCGCATCTGTTGTCGTCGGCTGAACTACAGCACATTGAACAGTCATTACATCAGTTGCAGCAACTGGCGGCCGGCGAAGATACTGCCGCTATCAAAGCAGCGATTGAACACACTAATCATTTAACCGACGATTTTGCTGCGCGGCGCATGGATATGTCCATCCGGCTGGCGCTGCAGGGTCATAAAGTCGACGAGGTCTGATATGCCCCAGATTATTTTTCTGCCGCATCCCGAATTATGTCCGGAAGGCGCAGCGTTAGAGGCCAAGGCCGGCGAGACTATCCTCGATGTGGCGCTGAAAAACGGCATTTCGATTGAACATGCCTGCGAAAAGTCCTGCGCTTGTACCACTTGCCATGTTGTGGTCCGTGAAGGCTTTTATTCTTTGAATGAAAGTGACGAGCTGGAAGAAGATATGCTCGACAAAGCCTGGGGGCTGGAGCCTGAGTCGCGTTTAGGCTGTCAGGCGCGTGTCAGCGATGCAGATTTGGTGGTAGAAATTCCGAAGTACACTATCAACATGGTCAGCGAAGGTCATTGATTTTCGGTACATTTTCCCTGTTTTTATCCTAAAAAAGCCTGCTGTTGCAGGCTTTTTTGTCCATGCAGCAGATGATTCTTGTAAGCCTCTGATTTCTCATATAAAGTCCGCAAAAAAAATTTTCGTCTTTGATGGAACTTAAATTTATAGTTCTGAATTTTCTGGTTTTTTTACTTCGGTGAACTAAGCTGGTTGAAAAATATCGCTGTAAGTCTGGAGATTGTTTGAATGAAAAAGACCCTGATCGGATTGTGCGTTTCTGCTGCTTGTTTAATATCCTCTGCTGCAATGGCAGAAGTGAAAATTAACGGCTTTGCGTCGGTGAAAGGTGGTTTGACGACCGGCAATGACGATACGCTTTATGGCTATACCAATGATATCGAATTTAAAAACGAATCCTTATTTGCCGTCCAGCTGTCATCTGATCTGGGCGATAAATTATCAGTAACAGCGCAGCTGATGGCAAAAGGTGCGAATGATTTTGACGCTGAATTTGCCTGGGCATTTTTGAGTTATCAGCTGAACGACGATTTACGTCTCAATGCCGGCCGTTTCCGTATTCCTTTCTACAAATATTCTGATTACCTCGATGTTGGTTATGCCTTTGACTGGGCCCGCACCCCTCGTGCTGTCTACGACGTCGAGTTTGATACGATGGACGGTATCTCGTTATATCACTCCACCTCAATCGCTGACATGACTTCCAATATTCAACTGGTGTATGGTGCATATGAAGGTGATATCTCCGTCAGTGGCGCTTTATCCCGCAGTAAAGTTCAGGACATCAGTGGCGGTTCGTGGGAATTGTCGAATGACTGGTTAAGTGCCCGCATCGCTTATTTCATGGCTGATGTCACCATCAATGCAACTGCCTTTACCCCGCTGTTTAATGCGTTGAATACTTTTGGTTTTGGCGCAGTCGCCCGCGAAATTGATTTCAACGAAGATGAAGGGACTTTCTTCGGTTTTGGCCTTAGTTACGATCGCAATAACTGGGTTGCCGTCACTGAATATACCAACGTGAAAGTGAAGAATTCCTATATGGCGGACCGCGACGCCTATTTCGTTTCAGTCGGTCGGCGTTTTGATACGGTTACACCATACATTTCCTACGAAAAAGATGATGACACCAGTAAGTCTGCGATTTACAAAGTTATCCCGCCACAAGTGCCACTGTTAGCGACAGTCGCCGGCGTAGTTGAAAGTCAGCTGGCAGATCGCGACACCTGGAGTTTTGGCCTTCGCTACGATTTCCATCCGTCCGCAGCTTTTAAACTGCAGCTGAGTTCGGCAAAGGATAACTACACCCTGGACAAAGACCGTCTGCTGACAATGGGTGTCGACCTGGTGTTTTAAAGCTGTCGCCCTGGGGCAGCAACATTGATTGGAGGAACGTCTCTATGAAGAAGTCTTTAGTCGCGTTAGCTTTGTGTACTGCGCTGGTCAGCACCAGCTCAGTCGCAGAAGTAGATATCTCCGGGTTTGCATCCGTCGTTGGCGGCAAGGTGCTGAGCGGTGAAGGCGTGCCGGAATTTGGCCTGGAGCCCACCTTTCTGGCTAACTATCCGATCGTCGGTTTTTATGAGGAAGACTGGAGCTTTAAGCCAGATTCAAAATATGGTCTGCAAATCAGCGCCGATCTGACCGAAGGTCTGTCAGCGACAGCCCAGCTGGTTGGTCGCGGTGCTGACGATTTTAATGCCGAGTTTGAATGGGCCTATTTGTCTTATGTGCTGAATGAGAACTGGACCTTACAGGCCGGTAAAAAACGCTTGCCACTGTATTATTATTCCGATTTCTTTGATGTCAGCTATGCCTATCTGTGGATCCGGCCCGCAGCCGACAACTACACCTGGCAAATATTTAACTACAACGGCGTCAATGCGCAGTTTAACTATCAGGTCAACGATTGGACTGTGTCCGGTAATATTTATACCGGTCGGGAAGACGATACCGAAAACAAACTGCTATCAGAGTTTTTCGGCTCGCAACCTATTCGCGAGATCTGGAAAAACATCGTCGGCGGCGTGCTGAGCCTGAACCGCGACTGGCTGGACCTACGTTTTACGTACATGACCTATCAGAATGAGCGCTACCGCAATGGCGTGCAAGTGACATGGGAAGGTGATGATTCGCGTCGCGGCAAGTTTGCCGGCGTCTCGGCGAACGTCGATTACAACAATTGGGTGGTGCTGACCGAATTTAACCGTCTGACGCTCGATGGCGGTGATTTCGACACCTATCTGTTATCCGCCGGCTATCGGATTGGCCAGTGGACGCCTTTTGTCTCCTTTGCGGATTTCGATTCTGAATCTGAAATGCACAGTACGGCCAGCGTCGGTGCACGCTGGGATTTTCATAGTTCTGCCGCATTTAAGGTGCAATACGACGACGTCACCGATGACGGGATTAACGGCCAGATGGTCGCTGGTGACAGCAAAGCCATTACCTTCGGCATTGATTTAGTATTCTAAGAGTGGAGAAAACCATGAACTGGTTGAAATTTGTAGCTATTCCATTGGTTTTATCGTCGGCTGTTGCCACAGCTGAGGTGGCTGTGGTGGTGCATCCATCCAATGCCGCCAGCCTGGACCAGGCTGAGATCAGCCGTTTGTTCACCGGACGCGGTACAACCTTCAGCAATGGTAGTAAAGCCACGCCATTAAATCTGGCGGAAAGTGCGCCGGCCCGTGCCGAGTTTGACAGTAAGGTGTTAGGTAAATCGTCCAGTCAGATGAAAGCTTATTGGTCAAAACTGGTATTTACCGGTAAAGGCACGCCACCAAAAGAGTTGGGCTCTGATGCCGATGTCAAAGCGGCTGTTGCTGCAGACGCTTCTGCAATTGGTTATATCGACGCAGCTTCGGTAGATGCGTCGGTTAAAGTGGTTGGTAAGTTTTAATAAATCTGATAACTGATTTGGTGCGAGAAACCGGCTGTGGCCGGTTTCTCTGTTTTTGTAACTAGTGCCTTTCTCGCATTCACCTTGTTGGCTGGGCTGCGAGCAGGCGCTGGTCTCGTTGTCTGACCGGCAAAAAGTCACAATGTTTGGGCAGCCTGTTTTGAGTCCTTTTATGCTGAAAATTCGCCGTGACGGAAAGCATAGGCAAGGCTGAACTGATCGCGTATAATTCGCGACCGCTAAATTTTCAACCGTTATTTTTAAGGGAGTCTGACATGGCTTTAGAACGTACTTTTTCAATCATCAAACCAGATGCAGTTGCAAAAAACCTGATCGGTGCAATCTACAACCGTTTCGAATCTGCAGGTCTGCGTATCGTTGCTGCTAAAATGCTGCACCTGAGCCGTGAACAGGCTGAAGGTTTCTACGCAGAACACAAAGAGCGTCCATTCTTCAATGCACTGGTTTCTTTCATGACTTCAGGCCCGGTGATGATCCAGGTGCTGGAAGGTGAAGACGCAGTGCGTAAAAACCGCGAAATCATGGGCGCTACCAATCCAAAAGATGCAACAGCTGGTACTTTACGTGCTGACTACGCTGCCAGCATCGACGAAAACGCGGTACACGGTTCTGACGCTGCTGCTTCAGCTGCCCGTGAAATCGCTTACTTCTTCAGCGATGCTGAAGTTTGTGGTCGTACCCGTTAATTGCATGAAGGCGTCAGTTTGGTCTTTTGGCCAGACTGAACCATCGCAACAGAGCAGAAGGGGCTGATGCCCCTTTTTGCCTGATCTGGCGAGAGCCAAAGAACCAGAGACGATTTTGTCTGTCATAAGCCAAGACTGATTGCAGATGGCAGACCAAATCGCCGCGATATATCCAGCAAGTTAGATTGCAGCAACGCTGCCATCGGAGTGAACCATGAGCCAAACCCCTGAACAGAAAATCAATTTACTCGATCTGACCCGTGATCAGATGAAAGAATTTTTGGTGTCATTAGGGGAAAAAGCCTTTCGAGCCGACCAGCTGATGAAATGGATTTATCACTTCTGTGTTGATGATTTCGACAAAATGACGAATATCAACAAAGTGTTACGCGAAAAACTGAAACGTTATTCGGTGATCGAAGCACCGGTGGTTGTGACGCGTCAGGACAGCGCGGACGGCACTATCAAATTTGTGATGGGCCTTAAAGGCGGTCAGGAAGTGGAGACGGTCTGGATCCCGGAAAAAGACCGCCGCACTTTATGTGTGTCTTCTCAGGTCGGTTGTGCGCTGGATTGTTCATTCTGTTCCACTGCGCAGCAAGGCTTTAACCGCAATCTGACTGTGTCCGAAATTATCGGACAGGTCTGGCGGGTTGGCCAAATCATCGGCAGTTACGGCGACACCGGTGAGAAACCAGTCACTAACGTGGTGATGATGGGCATGGGCGAGCCACTGCTGAACCTCAATAACGTAGTACCGGCGATGGAGCTGATGATGGAAGACTATGGTTTTGGTCTGTCCAAGCGCCGCGTCACTTTATCCACTTCTGGCGTGGTGCCGGCATTGGACCTGCTCAAAGACAAAATCGATGTTGCGCTGGCGATTTCGCTGCACGCGCCGAACAACACGCTGCGTGATGAGCTGGTGCCGGTCAACAAAAAATATCCGATGGAAGAGTTCCTCGCCGCAGCCAAACGTTATGTTGATGGTTCGCGTGCCAACGATAAAGTGACGGTTGAATATGTGATGCTCGAAGGCATCAACGACAGCATGGACCAGGCGCATGAACTGGCCAAAGCACTGAAAGATACCCCGTCGAAAATCAACCTGATCCCGTTTAACCCTTATCCGGGGTCACCTTATAAACGTTCCAGCAATTCCCGCATCGATCGCTTTAATAAAGTTCTGCAGGAATATGGCTTTACTGTCATAGTGCGCAAGACCCGCGGCGACGATATTGATGCTGCCTGTGGTCAGCTGGTCGGTGACGTCATCGATCGCACCAAACGTCTGGTGAAAAAACAGATGAAAGGTGAGGAAATTTCAGTAAAAATGGTCTGAAAAGACAAGGACAGGCAATCAGTTATGCGTTTTAGTTGGCTTGCTGGTATTGGACTCTGTAGTACGCTGCTGTTTGGCTGCGTCTCCGAGTCAACTATTGTCGACAGCAAAGTTCCCGGAGAACGTCCGACCGACAACAAACAGATTGCCCGCACCCGCTTGTCGCTGGGGTTGAACTACCTGCAACGCGGCGAAACTTCACAAGCCCGTTTTAATCTGGAAAAAGCCCGTGAGCTGGCGCCGGACATGCCGGAAGTCGATAACGCGCTGGCGTATTATTACCAGCAGGTCGGCGAGTTTGACCAGGCCGAAGATGCCTACCGCGATGCGCTGCGCAAAGACCACAACAACGCCGACACTTATAACAACTTCGGCGCTTTTTTGTGCCAAATCAATAAGTTTGAAGAAGCCGAAGAGTTGCTGCTGGCAGCAGTAAAACGCCCCGGTTATATCCGCGTGGCCGACAGTTATGAAAACCTGGCGCTTTGTGCGTTAGGCCGTAAAGACTTTGGCAAGTATCAGCAATATCTGGAACAGGCTTTGCGCCACAACGGTGTAAAACATTCCATCGTCTACAACCTGTCAGTGCTGAACTATGCCAAAGGTGATTTGGAAAAAGCGCGGATCTGGCAAAAGCGCTTGCAGGAGCTTGGTCAAGTGTCGCCACAAGCGACGCTGTTGCGTTACATGATTGCCTATCAGCTTGATGACAAAACCGAGCAACAAACCACCGAAAAATTTATGTTGTCTGTGTATCCTACCGCGCCGGAAACCGCCTGGATGCTGTCGGCCGATTTCAGTGCCTCAGCACCAGAAAAATTACGTCAGCAATATAAAGCCAGTTTGTTGGGGCTGGAGCCGGCGGATCTGGTGGCTAAACCGGCAGCAACCCCCAAAATCAAAGTAGTCAAGCGTAAAACCGGCCTAACGCCTGAATCCGAAGCTTTTGGTTTAAGTGCTGAGACCGGGCCACAGCTGATGGAGCGAACGCCTGAACCTGCGATGTCTGCAGCAGCTTCAGTTGGCACTGCCAATATAGTCCCTGAGACCAGCGCCGTCCCAGTTCCTGCTGCTCCGCCAGGTTCTGCCGTAGCGGCCGGGCTGACCGGAACAACAGCCGCTACAGCGACCACTGAAACCACAGTGCAGACGCCAGCCACGCACCAAGTACAATATGGCGAGACGCTGTTTCGCATTGCCAGTAAATACCGCCTCAGTGTTTCTGAATTACAGCGCCTGAATCAACTCGCGGACCCGGGGGATTTAAAAGCCGGCCAGGTGCTGCGTTTGTCCGACGCACAGCAAATTCCGCGTGAATATCAGACGTTGGATGGCGATACCTTATTCAGCATTGCCTACAAATTTAACCTTGAGCTGGCGCAACTGGCGGCATGGAATCAATTGCCGGCAGATGCTGCGCTGAGCCCGGGTCAGACGATTCTGTTGCATGACCCGGCGGAGATCGGTTTATGACGTCGGCGGTCGGTTTCGCAGATGCCGGCGCATTGCTGCGTCAACGTCGGGAAGCATTGGGTCTGAGCCTGGAGCAGGCTGCTGCGCAGCTGAATCTGAAAGCTGTGGTGATCCGGCAGCTCGAGAGCGGTCAGTTCGACCCGCAGGTAGCACCGACTTTTATCCGTGGTTATTTGCGCCACTATGTGCGTTTGCTGAAACTGGATGAGGCCGACCTGCTGGCGCAGTTTGACCAGCAACTGGCGACACTGCCACAGGTCAGCGCGACGATGCACAGCTTTTCAAATAAGGCCAGCCGGGACGCCGCTGAAAGCCGCTTTATGCTGGCGACTTATTTCTTGCTGGTGTTGCTGATTGGTTTGTTTCTGATTTGGTTTTGGCAGACGCATATGCTGAATGAACAGCCGGTGGCGATGCTGCCGGAATCTGACAACACAGTGTTACGCTCACAACCAGCGCAAACTGCTGTTGTGATTAAGCCGTCAGACTCTGTATTGTCAACTCCGGCGGCTGAGACGGTTGTAACCAATGAGATGACCGGGCCGGCTGTGACCACGTCCGCGCTAAACGACCCGCAACAATCTGTGGCGAGCGCAGACCTACCTCCCGCAGACTCAGCTGTGGTGGTTGATGCAAACAGCAATCAACCAGTGCCAGAGACGCAGTCAATGGCCACGGCGCCTGTTACTGTGACAGACGCTGCGGTCGCGCCTGTTGCCGCAGCCGGCGAGCTGGCAAATGCAGGCGTGAACAGCGCTGGCCCTGCCAGCACGACAGAGACTTCAGCAGAGCCAACTGGTTTGCAGCCCGAAGTCACGGCCGCCGGCACGCTGACTTTACAGCTGCAATTCAGCGCACAGTGTTGGGTTGCCGTGACAGATGGCAGTGGCAAACGCCTCGCGTACAGTATGCAAAATGGCGGACAGAGTCTGACGTTAACAGGTGCTGCGCCATTGCAGGTTACTTTCGGTGATCCCATGGCAGTGACTGCGTCACTCAGTGGGAAAACTCTTGATTTATCAGGCTATAAGCAAGGTCAGGTCGTGCGCCTGACATTAACCGGGTCCGAATAAGATGTACGCTGAAAATCCAATTATCCGCCGCAAATCCAAACAAATCCGTGTTGGTTCTTTATTAATTGGTGGTGATGCGCCTATTGCGGTGCAATCAATGACCAATACCCGCACCACAGATGTGGATGCAACTGTCGCCCAAATCCGGGCAATAGCCGCAGCCGGTGCTGATTTAGTACGGGTGTCAGTGCCGACCATGGACGCCGCCGAAGCATTTAAACTGATCAAGCAACAGTCGCCGATCCCAGTGGTGGCTGACATCCATTTCGACTACCGCATTGCGTTGCAAGTGGCCGAATACGGTGCGGATTGCCTGCGGATTAATCCGGGTAATATCGGTCGCGAAGACCGCATCCGTGCTGTGGTCGATGCGGCACGCTTTCACAATATTCCAATCCGCATTGGTGTGAACGGTGGTTCGCTGGAAGCTGATATTCAGGAAAAATACGGCGAGCCGACACCGGCCGCTTTGGTTGAATCGGCGATGCGCCATGTGGAAATTCTGGACCGGCTGAACTTTGACCAGTTTAAAGTCAGCGTCAAAGCCTCAGATGTGTTTCTGGCCGTTGGCGCATACCGGTTATTAGCCAAACAAATCGAACAACCACTGCATCTGGGCATCACTGAAGCCGGTGGCGCCCGCGCCGGTGCGGTCAAATCAGCTATCGGTTTAGGCATGTTGCTGGCCGAAGGCATTGGCGACACGCTGCGCATTTCGCTGGCGGCCGACCCGGTGGAAGAAGTCAAAGTCGGTTTTGATATTCTGAAATCGCTGCGCATTCGTTCCCGCGGCATTAATTTCATCGCCTGCCCAAGTTGTTCGCGGCAGGAATTTGATGTGATTAAAACCATGAATGAGCTGGAACAACGGCTGGAAGATGTGGTCGACCCGCTGACCGTATCTGTGATAGGGTGCGTGGTCAATGGGCCGGGTGAGGCGTTGATCTCAGATCTCGGTGTGGCGGGAGCCAGCAAAAAAAGCGGTTTTTACCTCAAAGGCGAACGGCAGAAACTGCGGATTGATAATGAATCTGTCGCCGAACAGCTGGAGCAGCAGGTGCGCATGTATCTTGCCGCACAGAAGCAGCTGATCGATGTGAAGAACGTAGAATAAATCTAAGATATTCAGGTATTTAAGTGTCCAAAGAAATTCAAGCTATCCGCGGAATGAACGATTGTCTGCCGCAGGATACCCCGGTGTGGCAATATGTTGAACAGATGATCCGTCAGACCGTCAACAGTTACGGCTATGACGAGATCCGTTTCCCGATCGTAGAAATGACTGAGCTGTTTAAACGCTCGATTGGTGAAGTCACGGACATCGTTGAAAAAGAGATGTACACCTTTGCCGATCGCAATGGTGACAGTCTGACGTTAAGACCGGAAGGCACCGCTTGTTGTGTGCGCGCTGGCATCCAAAATGGTTTACTGTACAACCAGGAACAACGGCTGTGGTACATGGGCCCGATGTTCCGTCACGAAAGGCCACAAAAAGGTCGTTATCGCCAGTTCCACCAGTTTGGTCTGGAGGTCTTTGGCATGCAGGGCCCGGATATCGACGCCGAAGTCATTCTGGTTTCTGCACGTTTGTGGCAACAGCTTGGTCTGACCCCTTATGTGCGGCTGGAGCTCAACTCATTAGGTTCCAACGAGGCCCGCGCCGCGTACCGCGACAAACTGGTCGCCTATCTGGAACAGCATAAAGAGTTGCTGGATGAAGACAGCCAGCGCCGGTTATACAGCAATCCGCTACGCGTGCTCGACAGCAAAAATCCGGCCATGGCCGAGATGCTGGCCAAAGCGCCGCAGTTACTTGACCATCTGGATGAAGAATCCAAACAGCATTTTGACGGCTTACAAGCCCGTTTACGCGCCGCCGGTATCGAGTTCACCATTAACCCTCGGTTGGTGCGTGGCCTGGATTATTACAATAAAACCGTGTTTGAGTGGGTCACCACCAACTTAGGCTCACAAGGCACTGTCTGTGCCGGTGGCCGTTATGATGGCCTGGTCGAACAGTTGGGTGGCAAAGCCACGCCGGCTGTTGGTTTTGGTTTAGGTTTAGAGCGGCTGGTGTTGTTACTGCAAAGCCTGCCGCTGTTGCCGGCCGTCAGCAATGCAGCTGACGTGTATCTGATGCCACTGGGTGAAGCTGCGGAACTTGCCGCAGTTTCTGTTGCCGAACAGCTGCGTTTGGCCCTGCCGGGTAAACGTGTCATGTTGCATTGTGGCGGTGGTAATCTGAAGAAACAATTAAAACGCGCGGACAAATCCGGCGCTGCTGTAGGTCTGTTGCTTGGCGACGACGAACTGGCAGCCGGGCAGGTCACTGTGAAGTGGTTACGCGCCGAGCACCCTCAACAAACTGTCCATATCGCAGATCTGGCCGCAGTACTGGCCCAGGTTTAACGGAGTTCCTGATGGAAATTTATAATACCGAAGAACAACAAGTCGAAGCGATTAAACGCTTTTTCCATGAGCACGGTCTGTCAATTGCTGCCGGTATCGTGATTGGCCTCGGCGGCTTATATGGCTTTCGTTACTACCAGGCGAAGCAGCTGGAAGCGCAGGAAACTCAGTCTGCCGCTTATGCTGCGCTGGTGGAAAAATCAACAGCAGAAGGCGCAGACAAAAAAGCCTGGTTGGTTGATGCGCAAAAATTCATCGCCGATCATAAAGATTCAAATTACAGCCATCTGACCGCGCTGCTGGCCGCCAAAGAGGCTGTGGTACTGAAAGATTACGCTGCCGCTGAGCAGCAACTGAGCGCAGTGATTAGCAGCAGTAAAGTACCGGAAGTGCTGGCTGTCGCACAGCTGCGTCTGGCGCGGGTACAGGCTGAACAGGCCAAATACAAAGAAGCGCTGGCCACTTTAAGCGCGACGATGCCGGCCGCTTTTGCTGCGCAGCAAAATGAACTGAAAGGCGACGTGTTACTGAAATCCGGCGACGAAGTTGCTGCACTGGCTGCCTATAAAGCAGCGCAGGCTGGCTCTGAAGCTGGCAAAAACCCGTTACTCGATGTCAAACTGAACGAACTGGCCCACGTTGCCGGCTAAGAGGTTGCTGTGAAGTTATCTGTGCGTACCTTATTGGTACCGGCGCTGTTAGCGCTGACGCTGGCGGCCTGCTCGTCGAATGATGAAGAAGAACTGGTCCTGCCGGAGATCGACAATAAAGTCGAACCGGATTATGTCTGGAGCAGCTCTGTCGGTGACGGTATCGAACACTACGATTCCAGCATCAAGCCTGCAGTCTTTGGTGACAAAGTTTTTGTCGCCAGCCGCAAAGGCGACGTGGTCGCCTTTAATCTGCAAAACGGCGACAAGCTGTGGAGTTACGATTTACGCGATGGTGACGATGCACCGTTATTCGGTGGTATCAGCCACTGGTGGAACGAACGCAATGCCAAGCTGGCTGGTGGTGTCGCCGTTGGTTTTGACAAAGTGCTGGTCGGCACTGAAGACGGTGACGTCGTTGCACTGAACCCGGAAACCGGCGAAAAAGTCTGGCACGTTAAAGTCAAAGGTGAAGTGTTAGCGGCGCCTGTAGCCGGTGAAGGCTTTGTGCTGGTCAATACCGGTGGCGGCCGTATTTTTGCACTGCAACCAGACACCGGTGAGCAGCGCTGGATGCATGAATCCGAAAATGCACTGCTGACTTTGCGCGGTATTTCTGAAGTAGCCCCGGCAGCTGGTGGTGTTGTGTATGGCACTGGTAACGGTAAAGTCGGCGTATTGATTGCTGAACAAGGTGCGCCGGCCTGGGAAGAAGCTATTGCTGTTGCTAAGGGCTCGACCGATCTGGCGCGGATCATCGACGTCGATGCGACACCGGTCGTACAAAATGGTACAATCTACGCTATTGCCTACAATGGCCAACTGGTTGCGATGGAGCTGCGTTCCGGCCGGACTTTGTGGAAACGCGATTACGCCAGTTTCCGTGACATGACCGTGGTTGACAATATTATTTATCTGGTTGATTCAACAGGTAAACTTTACGCAGTGGACAGCCGCAATGGCCTGGAGATCTGGTCACAGCAAACGCTGCACAAACATTTTGTCACAGGCCCGGCCGTGTATAAAAACTTTGTGGTTGTCGGCGACAATGAAGGCAACCTGCATTGGTTCAGCCGTGACAAAGGCGAATACTTGGCCCGGCATGAATTTGACAGTTCTGGTTTTTATACCGAAGCTGTCACAACGTCTGACTATTTGATTCTGCAGACCCGCAACGGCGAAATCGACGTGCTGCGCACCAACGATTAAAGGTTGCGCTCTGAGTCAAGCCAAAGCAGGCCTGTTCGCAGGCCTGTTTTTTTTTATGTACAGGATGTACGGTATGGTGAATCAGGGAGTTCGTAACGCCAATCTGTTGGCGGCGCGCCTGATGAACGCCATAAGCTCCGCGAATGGCCGACGAAAATGCAGGTTCGCGGTATCCGGAGCTTTTCGGCGACTGCGAACCAGGCATAGTGGTTCGCACCGCAGCCAGGTTGCTACATGCAGCGTAGCTGCCACAAACATAGGTGCCGCCTGTGGTGGCACCAGACCTGGCCGTGTAGACTGCGGCCGAAAAAACTGGTCGTCTCTGACGACAATCAAGTGATTACAGCAGCTGACCGCCTTAGATGTGTCAGCTCCATTGAGGTGAAACATGTTACCGGTAGTTGCCCTTGTTGGCCGTCCAAATGTGGGAAAATCCACATTATTTAACCGCCTGACCCGCACCCGCGACGCTTTGGTGGCGGATTTTCCTGGTTTGACCCGCGACCGTAAATACGGCTCCGTTGACTACGAAGGCCTGGAATTTATCGTGGTGGATACCGGCGGTATCGATGGCAGCGAAGAGGGTATTGAGCTGGAGATGGCTGAACAGTCGCTCAAAGCCATCGACGAAGCTGATGTAGTGCTGTTTCTGGTCGACGCCCGTGCTGGCGCGACTGTGGCCGACGAAGCCATTGCCAATCACATCCGCCGCGTCAATAAAACTGTTTTTCTGGTTGCCAATAAAACCGATGGTCTGGATGCCGACACCGCCATTGCGGACTTTTACAGCTTAGGCATCGGTGAAGTGTATCCGATTGCTGCGGCGCATGGCCGTGGTGTCACTGCGTTGTTGCAGCAGGCATTGGTACCTTTACTGACTGAACAGCAAGTCCAGCGTCTGGCGGCTTTTGAAGCCGGTGAAGATCTGGATGCCATCGACGAAGACGCCGAGCAGGAACAACGCGACAAACATATCAAGCTAGCTATCGTTGGCCGGCCGAACGTTGGTAAATCGACGCTGACCAACCGCATTCTCGGCGAAGAACGGGTCATTGTTTACGATATGCCAGGCACTACGCGGGATGCCATTTATATTCCGATGCAGCGCGGTGAACGCGAATACACCCTGATTGATACCGCCGGTGTGCGCCGGCGCGGCCGCATTGACGATGTGGTCGAGAAATTCTCAGTGATTAAAACCCTGCAGGCGATTGAAGATGCCAACGTGGTGATCCTGGTATTGGACGCGCGTCTCGGTATTTCGGAGCAGGATTTAAGTATTCTCGGTTTTGTGCTTAATGCCGGCCGGTCTCTGGTCATTGCGGTGAATAAATGGGACGGCCTGGATGACGGTATCAAAGATGAAGTCAAACGCGAGCTGGACCGTCGCCTTGGTTTTATCGATTTCGCCCGTCTGCATTTTATTTCAGCACTGCACGGTTCAGGGGTCGGTAACTTGTTTGAATCGGTTGAAGAGGCTTTTGATTCAGCCACCCGCCGTGTTAACACCGCTTTACTAACCAAAATCATGAATATGGCGCAGGAAGATCACCAGCCGCCGTTGGTCAAAGGTCGTCGCGTTAAACTGAAATACGCCCACGCCGGTGGTTACAACCCGCCGCTCATTGTGATCCACGGCACACAAGTGGAAGATTTGCCGGATTCGTATAAACGTTATCTGATGAATTATTTCCGCAAATCGCTGCAGTTGATGGGGACACCGGTGCGGGTTGAATTCCGCGGCACCGAAAACCCGTTCGCGGAAAAACGTAATACGCTGACGCCAAATCAGCAGTACAAACGCGACCGGCTGATTAAGGCGAAAGCCAATCTGGCCAACAAAAAGAAAATTGGTCATAACCAGGATTAAACGGCGAAGCGCTGTGAGATTTTTCAAAGCCGGCAGCATTGCCGGCTTTTTATTTTCTCTGAATACAACAATTACGGCACCTGAGCAAAAAGCTAATGGCGCTCAGCTGTGTCTTGGCTCCCGACCTGTGGTGTCAACGGAAAGCTCAGCAGAAAACTGGCCCCAATGGGCGCCTTGGTTTCCAGCGTGATTTGCGCCTGATGCCAATCCAGGACCTTACGAACAATAGCGAGGCCTAGGCCAAATTGCGGCGCTGTGCTGCATTGGGTTTCCAGCCGGACAAAGGGCTGGAAAATGCGGTCAGCGTCGTCTGCTGCGATGCCATCACCATCATCGCGCACCCGAACGCATATCTGCTGCGGCTCAAGCCATAATTCCAGCCTGATCTGCTGTTTGGCATATCGACAGGCATTTTGCAGCAGGTTCAGCAACACGCGAGATAACCAATGCGGATGGCCGCACAAGGGCGGGATTGGCGTCACCGGATAGTCCAGTACCAGTTTGAGCTGGCGGGCTGCTGCCAAAGGTGCGCAACTGTGCAGCGCCTGCTCACACAGCTGCAGCATATCGATCTGGCTCAGTTGCCAGTGCTGATGCTGGCGGTCAAGGCTGGCATATTCTAAAAAAGCGTTGACCATCGCCTCCATCCGTTCCAGATCTTGCTCCAGCCGCCGCAGATATTGGTTTTTTTGCGCCGGGTCCGGCTCATCCAGCGCAGCATCCAGACCAAAGCGAAAACAGGCAATTGGCGTACGTAAATCGTGTGACAGGCTGGACGCGAGCAGGCGGTTGTCGGCCATCAGCTGTTCAATCTGCCGGGCCATCTGGTTGAAGCTTTGTTCCAGCTCGCTGATGTAAGACCAGCGGCTATAAGGCAGTCGGGCCTCCAGCCGACCGGCGCCAAACTGGCTGGCGGTGTGACTGAGCATCCAAAGCCGGCGGATCAGTGGCGCGAGCCACAACAACATCATCAGGCAGAGCCCGCCATAAAGCGCGAGGGTCAGCCATAAGTCTTCCGGTTGATGGCCGGCTTCCGGTGGGATATGTAATTGCAGCAGCCAATCCGGATGGCCGGCTAAGGCTTTGAGGTAAGAAGTGCCCTCGTTACCGGCCAAAGGTAATATCTGGCTGGCAGCGAGTTGTTGCTGCAGTTCCGCCGGCAGTGCCAGACTGTTACGGCTGACTAAGCTCAGCGCGAGCTGCCAATTCTGCTGTTGCTGCGTGACAAAGGCGCGCAGGCTGGCGGCACTTTGCTGGTCGGCCTGCAGCGCGATATTATCGAGTACCGTGCGGTACAGCTGATGTTGGGGCGGTGACTGCGGAGCTTCGTTATACGCCAGTTGGTCCAGCAGGGCACCCAGTAAAAACAGTGCGCAAATGGCCGAACATAACAAACTCAGCGCCAGTTTCAGCATCAGTTGGCCCAGTGTTCAGTGCTAAATAGATACCCTTGACCCCAAACGGTTTTGATCCGCTTAGGCTCTTTGGCGTCATCGCCGAGTTTTTTCCGCAGCACTGAAATCATCACATCAAAACGCCGGTCCAGGCCGTCGTGTTCCCTGCCTTTGAGTGCCTGAAACACCTGATCCCGGCTACAAACCTGGCCGGCCCGGCTGGCCAGATACCATAACAAGGCAAATTCGGCGCTGGTCAGGCTAATGTCCTGTGGCCCCAGCAGCACACGACGTGAACTGGCGCAGATGCTCAGATTGCCAAAACTCAGTTGCTCTATGGGTTTGATATCTGCGCCCTGACGCAGCGCCGCCTGAATCCGTGCCAATAAGATACGGGGCCGCACTGGTTTCACCAGATAGTCATTGGCGCCGACACCCAGGCCAATCACTTCATCGACTTCTTCGCCTTGCGCTGTCAGCATCAACACCGGTACCTGGTAATCACGCCGGATCTGCCGGCAGACATCCAGACCGTTCATGCCAGGCAACATCAAATCTAATAGAATTAAATCGACATGCTGGCGGCGCAGCAGCGGCAGCACGGTGTCACCGCGATGCTCCAGCAGCACCTGATAGCCTTTTTGCTGCAGAAACTCCTGCACCCAGCCGGCTAACGACAGGTCGTCCTCGACCAGTAAAATGGTGCCATAGACTGTATGTTCCATCTCAGAATAATCTCCAGTGCCGTTTGACCTTGGTATTTTTTTGCACCCAGTTCACTTTAATAGTTGCCTCTGCCAGGATGCCATCTGTACCCACTAACTGAATTCGCTCATTGTCCGCAGCGACAAATTCATACCTTAGCCGGCCACTGTTGCTGGCCTGCCAGCACTGCAGTTTTCGGCTACCGGCATGCAGGCAGAGATCCAGTGCAGTCTGGCTGTGCCAGTCAATCTGGATAGTGGCGTAACATTGCCGGCCTTGTTGCAGCGCTACACAGGTATCTGGTGTCAGTTTCAGCCGGACTGGTTCGGCTGCACTCGCAGCGGTAGAAGCGACAGCAAGTAAGCCCAACCAGCAGACGATCAGCAAAGGGCGCTCAGAACACATAGCGGAATTTCACCAGACTGAGGCATTCGCTGTGACGACTGCTCAGCGGGCTATTAATATAAGCCTCGCTAAACAGATTGGCGGCCAGGCCTAACTCCAGCAACCAGTTCGGACTCAGCGGATATAAAGCGCTGACACCAATATGCAATTGCTGGCCGGCGCCGGCTTGATATGAAGGCCTGCTGCTCAAGCTCTCGGCCGGCCGCACGCCATAATAATAATCCACCACTTTTGCCGTCGAAAACGACACCCCGGCGTTGTAGTACAGGTCCCAGTTGCGCAGTTGTTGCCGGTAGCTGTACAGCAGTCTCAGCTGCTGACCATAATGAGATTCGATATCCTGGCCTGCTTCAATAGCCCAGTAGTGCTGGCCCCAAAACCGCTGATAGCGTAAACCGACTAAAAAGTCGGAGTCGCGTTGCTTCAAGCCCTCAAGCTCAGTGATATGTTGACTGCCAAAAGCAGTGATTAAATCAGGGCCAATCGCTTGATGGTAGCCTGTGCCGATCAGCGCCAGACTGGCGTCGTCCTGTTGCCACAAGTGATAGCCGATAATGCCGCTGCCATAGCGCAGCACATTACGACGCTCGTCGGACTCGATAAAAAAATTGTGATAAGTCACATCCGCGGACAGGTTCATTAGTAGCCGGCCATTCACCGACTGGTCTAAAGCACCGATAATCGCCCGCTGATATCCCGCACCGACTGACACATAGCCGGTGAATTCAACTTCATCCCAGCTGGCCTGACAGTTGCTGCTGATGACGAACAGGATAAAGAGAGCAAAAAAACGTCGCATGCCGGGCTCCAAAAAACACAGGCCCCATCATAACTGGCGGGGCCTGCGTTCGAATGTTTAAAAAGTGTAAGCAGATATCACAAACTTGCTGCGGGCAGCCTCAGAACTGCACTTTGATGCCGACTGACGGAAAGATCCCGAGGTTTTCTTCCGGCTCTATGCTGTAGGCCGGGTTTTCGCCGGCTTTGCCTTTTTGCAGAAAATAGCCCGACACATTTTTCCGGTTCAGTACGTTCAGGATGGCATAAGTGTAAGTGACCGGTAGGCCAAACAATGTGCTTTGTTGCTCGGCCTGTAAATCCAGCCGGTGATAAACCGGCAAGGTCGCAGAATTCAGCTCGCCGTAAACCGCGACACGATAATCCGGATAATAAGGGTTGGGTTTATCACCAATAATCGGCGTGTATTTGGCACCAGAACGCACTGTGAGGCGGGCGCTGAAATCCCATTGCTCATCATAGGGATAAGCCACCACAACGTTCGCGACGAGCGGAGTATCGAGATAATATTCAGAGGTCAGATTGCGGCGCAGGTCGGTGCGTTCAGCTTTGGACCAGCTCAGCGACGCCCAACCATACCAGTCGCCGGCGCTGCGTTGTTTTTTCAGCAAAAGTTCAGCGCCATAAGCCTCGCCTTCACTGTCATTGCTGTAATGCAGCGCCTGGTCAGCATCGTTATCTGTCAGTCCAAGTGGTAATTTCTGCAGTTTTTTCAAATAGAGTTCAGTCGTGAAATTCCAGGCGTCGGCAAACTGCCAGTCCTGCCCCAATACATAGTGAGTGGCTGTTGGTTGTTTCAGTTGGCGGTTGCCGAGCAGCGGCAGGCTTTTTTCCAGATCGGCCAGCCGGCTATAACGCCCGGCCCGGATAAACCAGCGCTGTTGCGGCGTCAGTTGCAGGCTCAGCTCCGCGCGCGGTTGCAGGAAGCTTTCATCGGTATAATCTTGCTTGTCATAGCGCAGGCCGACCGACGAGCTCAGATATTGATTCCACACCCACTGATGTTGCAGGAAAGCACTGTCAGTATTGTAACTGAGCTCGTCTTTGGCTTTGATGCGCTCGCCGCGCTGGACAAAACAATCGGCCTGATGGTCGGTGCAATAATAGGGGATCACGTCAAAACGGTAATCCGCTTCGCGCTGACTGCGTTCGACCCCGGCTTCCAGACGCTGCGCCGAGTTCAGTTGCCAGCGCGACTGCAATTGCAAAAACTGCTGTTCGTCTTCGTAGCTGACAAACTGGTCGCTGCCGTACTGATTGTCCTCGCTGTTGCTGCTGTGCTGATAACGCAGCTGTAGTTGATGGCCAGCCGGATGCTGGTACTGATAACTCAATTGCTGATTGGCAAAAGCGCTGTCGATGCGCAGGTCGCCGACTGATTCCGGATCAGTACGGCCTTGCTCAGATGCTTTGCTGATATTGGCGCGGGCACTGTCGCTGGCGCCGGTCAGCGTCAGCGTCAGTTTTTGCTCCGGCGACAGTTGCCACAGATATCGCGCCTGATAGTCGTCGCTTTTCGGCGGCTGGTAAATTTTGACGCCATCATCCAGCTCGTCACCAGACTTGATAAAAAGCTGCACCGTGCTTTGGCGGGCGGCCAGATAAAATGCCTGGTCTTCGGTCACGGTACCTTCAACCAGCGCACTCATCTGCAGCAAACTGAGTTCTGCTTCGCCGCCGATTTGCTGCATTTTCGGGTCGCGTAGAGTCGCGGCAAACACCCCGCCGGTGGCATTGCCATATTGCGCGCCAAAGCCGCCGCTTTCGAGGCGAAAGTCGTGTAATACTGCTTCGTTGAACACACTGTTGCCAAACAGATGGAATAAATAACCGGCCGGGAGGCCATCAATTAAAAAGGCGTTATCGTCGGGACTGGAGCCGCGTACCGCCGGCATACCGCCATAATCGCCTCCGGCATAGACCACGCCTGGCAAGCTGAACACGGCCGCCAGTGGGTCATTCATAATGCCGGCAACTTTCAGCAATTGTTCGGTTTCTGCATTGGTCTGACTGGCGGCGGGCAGGGCGCTGCCATTGACCTGAATACGTTCAATCGGTTGCTCGCTGGCGGGTTTAGTTTCCTTGGCGTGGTCCATAGTGCCGGCAAACAGGCCAGGGCTGGTCAAACTCAGACAGAGGGTCAGATAAGAAAAATGAAATCGCATGGTACACTCGCTTCCTGCAGCTTTTACTGCCATGCAGTCTGCCAAAGCGGGCCGGATACAACTGTCGGTCAATTGCTGTGCTTATGTAAGGAAGTGTCAGGAAATGGGTGAGGTGAGCAACAGATTGAAGCAGGCACTGGCGCAGCTGCAACCTCTGGCAGCGTTGCCGGATTGGGGCATTGGTGGCAGTTTGTTGTTGGTTGAACAGCAACTGCAAGCAGATTTTCGCGATATCGATTTGGTCTGCACGACTGAGGCGGCACCGGCGCTTGATGCAGTGCTTTCTCAGCTGGCAACTCCGCTGCAAACTACACCGCATCCGCAGTATTGCAGCCAGTTTTTCCGTCGTTATCAGCATAGTTCCGGCCTGGTGATTGAACTGATGGCAGGTATTGCGGTGCGAAATTCAACCGGGGCTTTACAGCATTGGCAGTTTGACCCGCGGTCGGTGCGGCAGCGTCATGGCCTGCCTTGGATGACACTTCGGGATTGGCTGGTGTTGTATCAGTTATTTGAACGGCCTGAAAAAGTTATGCTCATTCAGGCCGCTTTAGCGCGTTCGGCGGATCAGGACTGAATCTGCTTCACTTCTGTCAGCGTGCTACCGTCGGCAAAGCGCACGGTCAGCAATTCACCAGTTTTAAGCTGCTGCACCGACTTCACTAAGGTGTTGTCGGCGTTAAAACTTAAGCTATAACCGCGATTGAGGGTGGCGAGCGGGCTAACCTGATGCAACAAGGCGCTGTGTTGTTGCCATTGCAAAGTGCGCTGTTGCAGTTGTTGTTGCATCGCCCGTTGCAGCCTTTCATGCAGCATTTTGCTGAGCTGGCTTAATTCACTAGTGCCCGGTGTATGCTGTAGCAGCGCTTGTTGTTGTTGCTCCAGCTGGCGTCTTTTACGCTCGGACTGCAGCTGCGCAGCGCGTTGCAGCCGCAGCTGTAATTCGTCAAGCCGTTGCTGTTGTTGTTCCAACCGACGCTTGGGATGTAATAACTGTAGTTTGCTGTGTTGTTGCAGAAATTTCTGCGCCTGTTGGCCCAGTTGCTGGCGGATGCCGCGCTGCAGCCGTTGTTGTAACTGCATTAACTGACTCAACTGATGTTGCTGATCCGGTGACACCAACTCAGCCGCAGCCGAAGGCGTGGCTGCGCGTACGTCGGCGACAAAATCGGCGATAGTAAAATCAATTTCATGACCGACGGCGCTGACAATCGGCAGCGGACAAAAAGCGATTTGCCGCGCTAACTGCTCATCGTTAAAACAATACAAATCTTCCAGCGAACCGCCGCCCCGGCCAATGATCAGTACGTCGACTTCATTGCGCCGGATGGCGTGTGACAGCGCCGCCTGTAAATCCTGTGCTGCCTGTGCGCCCTGCACTAAAGCCGGATAAATAATGACTTCGAGCGCAGGAGCGCGCCGGGCTAACACAGTCAGAATATCGCGCACCGCCGCGCCGGTCGGCGAGGTGATCACACCAATGCGCCGCACCTGAGCAGGCAGTGGTTTTTTCCGCTCCGGTGCCAATAAACCTTCGGCGGTCAGCCTGGCTTTGAGCATTTCATACTGCTGGCGCAGCAAACCGTCTCCGGCCGGCTCAATAAAATCAACCAGCAGCTGATACTCGCCACGCGGTTCGTACACACTGATACGGGCACGGATCAGCACCTGTTGACCGTTGCGTGGCATAAAAGCGGCGTTGCGGTTGGCCTGCTTAAACATCGCCACTTTGACCTGCGCCGCCGCGTCTTTTAATGAGAAATACCAATGACCGGAACTGGCCGCGACAAAATTTGAGATCTCACCACAAAGCCAGAGCTGGCGGAATTGCAACTCCAGAGTTAAGCGAACTTCGGCGTTTAGCCGCGAAACTGTATAGATCTCCGGATTAGTTGCCGGGTTTTGTTGTTGATTCATCGAAGACAGGCACCAACTGAGGATCCGGACAATCTACCACAAAAACAAAAAATGCGTTGTTTGAAACGCGCTTTGCGGATAAAATAGCGCCGCAACATTCCCCGATTTTTAACCACCACAGCGAGATTGTTGCAATGCTCAGGATAGTCAAAGAAGCCCTTACATTTGACGACGTGTTACTTGTACCGGCGCACTCCACCGTACTACCTCATACCGCAGATCTGCGGACTCAACTGACCAGCAAAATCAGCCTGAATATTCCGATGGTTTCCGCGTCAATGGACACCGTCACAGAAGCCCGCTTAGCCATCGCGCTGGCGCAGGAAGGTGGTTTAGGTTTTATCCATAAAAACATGACCATCGAAGATCAGGCCGCTAACGTTCGTAAAGTGAAAAAATACGAAAGCGGTGTGGTGTCTGATCCGGTTACAGTGCGGCCGGAACAAACTATCCGTGACGTGCAGCAATTATCGCAACAACATGGTTTCTCCGGTTTCCCGGTAGTCGACGCTGACCATAACCTGGTCGGTATCGTTACAGGCCGTGACTTAAACGTCGAAACTAACCCACAGGCAGCTATTTCCTCAGTGATGACGCCGCGTGAGCGTCTGGTCACAGTGCACGAAGATTCACCGCGTCAGGACGCCTTAGCACTGATGCACAAACACCGCATTGAGAAAGTGCTGGTGGTCGACAATGCCTTTAAACTCAAAGGCCTGATCACAGTCCGTGACTACTACAAAGCCGCCAGTAAACCAAACGCCTGTAAAGACGAATTCGGCCGGTTACGCGTTGGTGCCGCAGTAGGTGTAGGTCCAGGCACTGATGAGCGCATCGCAGCTTTAGTGGAAGCCGGCGTTGACATTCTGCTGATTGACACGTCGCACGGCCACTCACAAGGCGTGATTGACCGGGTCAAACAAACCCGCGCTATGTACCCGGATTTACAAATTGTCGCCGGTAACGTCGCGACCGCCGAAGGCGCCAAAGCACTGGCCGAAGCCGGCGCTAATGCCGTCAAAGTCGGTATCGGCCCTGGCTCTATCTGTACCACCCGTATCGTTACCGGTTGTGGTGTACCACAAATCACTGCTATTGCTGATGCAGTTGAAGGTGTCAAAGGCATGGACGTTTGCATCATCGCTGACGGCGGCATCCGCTTCTCCGGTGACGTGTCGAAGGCTCTGGTTGCCGGTGCACACTGTGTGATGGTCGGTTCAATGTTCGCCGGCACTGAAGAAGCACCGGGTGATGTGGAGCTGTATCAGGGCCGTTATTACAAATCCTACCGTGGCATGGGTTCATTAGGTGCCATGGCGCAGCGTAACGGTTCTTCTGACCGTTATTTCCAGGGCAGTAACAGTGCAGAAAAACTGGTGCCGGAAGGGATTGAAGGCCGCGTTGCCTATAAAGGCCCGATTGAAAATATCATTCACCAGCAAATGGGTGGTCTGCGCTCATCAATGGGTCTGACCGGCTGTGCCAATATCGGCGAGCTGCGCACCAAGCCAGTGTTTGTCAAAGTGACAGCGGCTGGTATGGGTGAATCGCACGTGCATGACGTGCAAATCACCAAAGAAGCACCAAACTACCGCGTCAGTTAAAAATTGCAGCGCCGGACTCAGCCCCTGACTCCGGCGCGGTTTTTTCCGGGCTTGTTGAGCCCCGCACCTCACAAAGGTTGATATGAGCAAAAATATTCATTTCCATAAAATTCTGATCCTCGACTTCGGTTCACAGTACACCCAGCTCATCGCGCGCCGCGTCCGCGAAATTGGTGTTTATTGTGAACTCTGGGCCTGGGACGTCACGGCTGAGCAAATCGCCGAATTTAATCCAACCGGTATTATCCTGTCCGGCGGTCCGGAAAGCGTGACTGAAGCAGGTTCACCGCGTGCACCGCAATATGTGTTTGAAGCCAATGTACCGGTGCTCGGTGTCTGTTACGGCATGCAAACCATGGCTGAACAACTGGGCGGTAAAGTGGCCAGTTCAGATCAGCGTGAATTTGGCTATGCCCAGGTCGACGTGGTGTCTACATCAGCGCTTTTAAAAGGCATCGAAGACCATGTGACTGAACAAGGCGTGGCGCAGCTGGATGTCTGGATGAGCCATGGCGATAAAGTCGTTGAAATCCCAGCAGGTTTTGTCACCACCGCGCGCACACCAACTTGTCCGCACGCGGCGATGGCAGACGAAGCGCGTCAGTTCTACGGCGTGCAGTTCCACCCGGAAGTGACGCACACCCGTCAGGGCATGCGCTTATTAGAACAGTTTGTCGTTGATATCTGTGGTTGTGAAAAACTCTGGACGCCGGCGTCGATCATCGATGACGCTATTGTCAGCCTGAAAAAACAAATCGGCGATGATCAGGTGATTTTAGGCCTGTCTGGTGGCGTCGATTCGTCAGTAGTGGCGATGCTGTTGCACCGCGCTATCGGTAAAAACCTGACTTGTGTGTTCGTTGACAACGGTTTGCTGCGCTTAAACGAAGGTGCACAGGTGATGGAAATGTTCGGCGACCATTTTGGTCTGAATATTATCCACGTCCAGGCGGAACAGCGCTTCCTTGAAGCCTTACATGGCGTCGATGAGCCGGAAGCCAAACGCAAAATTATCGGCCGGGTGTTCGTTGAAGTCTTTGATGAAGAAGCGAAAAAGCTGCAAAACGCCAAGTGGCTGGCGCAAGGCACTATTTATCCGGACGTGATTGAATCGGCGGCGTCAAAAACCGGCAAAGCTCATGTGATCAAATCACACCACAACGTTGGTGGCCTGCCGGAAAATATGAAAATGGGCTTGGTCGAACCGCTGCGTGAGCTGTTTAAAGACGAAGTACGCAAAGTTGGTCTGGCGCTGGGTCTGCCATACGACATGCTGTACCGTCACCCGTTCCCGGGACCGGGTCTTGGTGTACGAGTGCTTGGCGAAGTGAAAAAAGAATACTGCGACATCCTGCGCCGCGCCGACGCGATTTTTATCGAAGAGCTGCGCAACAGCGGCTGGTACGACAAAGTCAGCCAGGCCTTTGTCGTGTTCCTGCCGGTGAAATCGGTTGGTGTGATGGGCGATGGCCGTAAATACGACTGGGTGGTGTCATTACGCGCCGTTCAAACCATCGACTTTATGACCGCACACTGGGCGCATCTGCCGTATGAGCTGCTGGGCCATGTGTCGAACCGGATCATCAATGAAATCAACGGCATCAGCCGTGTGGTTTACGATGTATCGGGTAAACCGCCTGCGACTATCGAGTGGGAATAGTGCTTGAGGCATAAAACAAAACAGCAGCTTCGGCTGCTGTTTTTGTCTGTGAGACCGGCCATTTAAAGCCGGTTAATTTCGTCTTTCAGGGTATAGGACTTGTCGGTCACTATGGCTTCCAAAGTCGCTATCCGTTGTTTTAATTGTTCGAGCTGGGCCCGCACATCGTCGGTATTCTGATTGGCATTGGCCAGTTTTACTTTGGTTTTGGTGTGCTGCTCGTAAAAGGCATAAGCAAAAGCACCAACCACTGCGACAAATCCGATATCAAATACACCCATTGCTGTTCCCCTTCGATTTTTTGACCTGACTTTTTGACCTGATGTTTTGGGTAGGCAACAGTTATGCCACAAATAAATTTCATATAAAACAACGAAGTTGTATCAAAGTGAAAATGGCTGATGAGCAAAATCACTAACATCTGGTCAATTTGGCTGACGCACTGTGGCCTTATGCTAAAATGGCGCCGTTGCAGAGGACGAGGTTGAAGTTGAATCACACGGAACAAGACATCTTTTGGATGCAATATGCCATGGCTCTTGCGGCCAGAGCTGAAGCGGCCGGCGAAGTGCCGGTTGGTGCAGTACTGGTTAAAGACGGGCAAGTGCTTGGCGAAGGCTGGAATTTATCCATCAGTGGCCACGACCCGACGGCGCATGCCGAAATGCAGGCTATTCGCCAGTCTGGCCAGGCGCTACAGAACTACCGGATGCTGGATTGTACTTTGTATGTCACGCTGGAACCTTGCGCTATGTGCGCCGGTGCTTTGGTGCACAGCCGGGTGAAGCGGCTGGTGTATGGCGCCACCGATTTAAAAGCCGGTGCTTGTGGTTCAGTGTTTGATATTGTGCGCCATCCGCAGCTGAATCATCAGCTGGACGTCACGCCCGGGGTGTTGGCAGAGGATTGTGCGACTCAGTTGTCGGCATTTTTTCAAAAACGCCGCGCTGAACAAAAAGCGCTGAAACTGAAGAGTAAAATTGCAGAAGCCGTAGATCAGCCGCAAGCCTCAACACCGGCAGAGAGCGGGGAGCTCAGTAACTGATTAAATTCGCGTTGCCGGCGAAACAGCTTTAACACCGCCATATTGCGCTTGATGCGGCGCCGGCTCGAGCCCACGTCCATCAAACGGCGTTTACGTAACATCTTCGGTTTCTTACGTCTTAACATGTCTGGTTCCTTTACCTGAATGCCGCCACTATAGGGAAATCACCGGATGGCGGCAAGACTGCTAACAGCCACACTGGGAAGTTGGAATGTTTCAAGGCTGTTTTGGTTCAGATTTTTTACTGGTGCTGGCTTTGGGTGCTGCTTTTTTCACCGCTGCGGGAGTTTGGCTGCCGGCAGGCGTTGCCGCTGATGACGCTGCTTTTTGTTTCAGCTCAGCTTGTTTGCGTTCGTCGACCCACAGCAGGGTGTCGTAGTAACGGCGGATATTTTCGACGTAATATACCGCCATATCACCACGGGCATAGCCAGTGCGGGTTTGGCGGTAATATTTGCGCTGGCGCAGCAGCGGCAGGCGCTGTTTAACCTCAGCCCAGTTATCGGCGTTGGCGCCGTCTTTTTCCGTTAATAAACGCGCGCTTTCGACATGACTCAAACCAAGATTATAAGCCGCTAAGGCAAACCAGAGTTTGTCCGGCATCGGGATACGCTCGGGCAGGCGGTCCAGCATTCGCTGCAGATAGCGGCTGCCGCCTCTGATACTCTGTGCTGCATCGACCCTGCTTGAGACTTTCATCAGATTGGCAGTATCGACGGTTAACATCATCATCCCAACGACGCCCTGTGGGCTTCGTGCTTTCGGGTCCCAGCGCGACTCCTGATAGGCGAGAGCAGCGAGCAGACGCCAGTCCAGTGCGCCGGCATGTTGTTCAAACAGGTTTTTATAACGCGGCAGGGTTTTATCAATAGCTTCGATGTAATCCAGGGTATCGGCATAATTAAAACGCCGCACATGGCCAAAATATTTATCTTCCAGTGTCAGTAAATCCGCACCTTCGTAACTGCGGCCAAAGAATTCAATCAGCACTGCATAGAGCGAATCATCACTGTTTTTTGGCAGCAGCCAGGCCACGGGTTGCTGGCGTTTTAAGGTTAAAGCCACGCCGAGATTGGGATAAAACCGCTGATTAATCGCCAGCATATGCGAGTCGGCTAAGGTGTAAGCGATTTTGCCTTCGGCGACTTTTTGCAGCAGTTCGGTTGGGTCGTCGGTGTCGTTGAGTTCAATTTGCAACTGAGGTTCAGTGGTTTTCAGAGCCAGCAAAGTTTCGGCCTGACTGGAGCCTTTCAAAACGACGATTGGGCCGGATAAATCCTGCAAAGATTTCGGCCGGCGCTTTTGCTGGCCAAATACCAGCACTTCGTCGGCGAGCTGATAAGCCGGCGCCAGCCGGTATTTTTGCTGCAGCGCTTCAGAGATAGTCGACCCGCTGGCGATTAAATCAATATCGCCATTACTGAGTTTCACTAACAGCTCATCAATAAAAAACGCAGGGACCAGTTCCAGTTTGACACCGAGTTTGTCGGCCAGCGCCTGTGCCAGCTCATATTCGTAGCCGGTGGCGCCATCCGGACCAACAAAATAACTGGTTGGGCCGTTTAAAATACCAACCCGAATGCTATCCCGTTGATAAATCTGATGTAAATGCATAGGAGCTGGCGCCGGTGTGCAACCGGTTAACAGCGAAATCCACAGCAAAACAGTCAGAAAAAATCGCATCCGTAAGCAACCTCTGGTCGGAGAAGCCGGTATTTATATCAAATTTTGTGCAAAACGTCAGGCTTTGCCGCCAAAGCGACCGCTTCTAGCGGCAGCAACGCTGCGCTGGTCTGGCCGGCAAACGGCTTTATTGATACCCAAAGACGGCTTTTTTCTTTATAATGCGGCGCCGATTTCAAGGTTCCGTCCACGACCAACCCACGGGAAAAAAATCTATGTTAATCCTGCGTGGTGCAGCTGCACTGTCCGAGTTCCGAGTTCAGAAAATCATCGACCTGTGTGCCAAGGCGCAACTGCCTGTCAGCGATGTTTACGCCGAATTTATGCATTTTGCCGATGTGAGCGACAGCTTAAGCGCTGACGAGCACAACACGCTGGAAAAACTGCTGACTTACGGACCTACGCTGGCCACGCACCAGCCGGCCGGCCAGTTGTTACTGGTGACGCCACGTCCGGG